>Ga0209164_1000103_pt1 | contig 268526 bp, 197 predicted proteins | sample MTBNYHSulfiMetaG_FD_187458 | JGI IMG/M metagenome (GOLD analysis project Ga0209164, IMG submission 187458) | Enrichment culture microbial communities from rom New York Harbor, USA that are MTBE-degrading - MTBE-NYH (New York Harbor Sulfidogenic)... | ecosystem: Environmental > Aquatic > Marine...
GTCAGTCATGGGAGCTGGAAATGAATGGCTGTGAAAGGATTTTGTTTTAAATTGCATGAATAATTTCCTACCCGCCCTACACTAATTTTTCAATGGGTAGGTGTCTCACTTACATTGACACAGAGGGCAGAGGCAGGGCATCTCGGTGGTCAAGTCCACCAGGAACTTCCTGCTGATCATCGGGCTCGTGTCCGAAGACGGCACCATGGACCGCAACGCCCTGGCTGACTACATGGTCTCCAACCTCCAGGACATCATCAGCCGGGTGGAAGGGGTGGGCGAGCTGCAGCTGTTCGGCTCCCAGAACGCCATGCGCATCTGGCTGAACCCTGCCAAACTGAACAACTTTCACCTGACCACCAATGACGTGATCGCCGCACTGCAGGCGCAGAACGCCCAGGTGTCGGCCGGCCAGTTCGGCGGCACCCCGGCCCCCCCGGGGCAGCAGCTCAATGCCACCATCACGGCCCGCACCCTGCTCCAGACCCCGGAGCAGTTCGATGCCATCATCCTGCGCACCAACAGCGACGGCTCCACGGTGCGCTTGAAGGATGTGGCCGAAGCCAAAATCGGCACCGAAAACTACGATATTCAGTCCTTCTACCGGGGGAAACCGGTGGCCGGCATGGCCCTCCGGCTGGCCGCCGGCGCCAACGCCCTGGACACCGGCAACCGGGTCAAGGCCAAGGTGGAGGAGCTGTCCAGATATTTCCCTGCCGGCATGAAGGTGGTCTATCCCTACGACACCACTCCCTTTGTCAAGATCTCCATCGAAGAGGTCGTCTATACCCTGATCGAGGCGGTCTGCCTGGTCTTTATCATCATGTTCCTGTTCCTGCAGAACTTCCGGGCCACCCTGATCCCCACCATCGCCGTGCCGGTGGTGCTGCTGGGCACCATGGGCGTGCTGTCGGCAGCCGGCTTTTCCATCAACACCCTGACCATGTTCGCCCTGGTCATTGTCATCGGTCTGCTGGTGGACGATGCCATCGTGGTGGTCGAGAACGTGGAGCGGATCATGAGCGAGGAGGGACTGTCCCCCCATGACGCCACCATCAAATCCATGGACCAGATCACCAGCGCCCTGTGGGGCATCGCCACCGTGCTGACCGCGGTCTTCCTGCCCATGGCCTTTTTCGGCGGCTCCACCGGCGTTATCTACCGCCAGTTTTCCATCACCATCATTTCCGCCATGATCCTGTCGGTGCTGGTGGCCATGATCCTCACCCCGGCCCTGTGCGCCACCCTGCTCAAACCCGTGGCAAAGGGGCATGAGGCCTGCGAGAGCGGCTGGTTCTGCGGGTTCTTCCGCTGGTTCAACAAATTGTTCAACCTCGGCCGGGAGCAGTATGAAGGCATTGTCGGCCGTTCTTTCAGCAGGCCGGTGCGCTATCTGGTGGTCTACGCCGCCATTGTCGCCACCATGGTCTTCTTTTTCCTGCGGCTGCCCACCGCCTTCCTGCCGGATGAGGATCAGGGCTTCATTATCTGCCAGCTGCAGCTGCCGGCCGGCGCCACCCAGGAGCGCACCATCCAGGTGATCCGGCAGATGGAGCACCATTTTCTGGAAAATGAAAAGCAAACAGTGGAGGCCATCATCACGGTCGCAGGCTTTTCCTTTGCCGGCCGCGGCCAGAACATGGGTCTGGCCTTCGTGAAGCTCAAGGACTGGAAGCTGCGCCAGACCCCTGACCTCAAGGCCCCGGCCGTAGCGGGCCGGGCCATGCAGGCCTTTTCGCAGATTCGTGATGGTCTGGCCTTTGCCTTCTCCCCGCCGGCGGTGGTGGAGTTGGGACATGCCAACGGCTTTGACCTGCAACTGCAGGATCGCGGCGGCCTGGGACATGAGAAACTGATGGAGGCCCGCAACCAGCTGCTGGGCATGGCCATGAAAAACCCCAAGCTGATTGCCGTGCGGCCCAACGGCCAGGATGACTCGCCCCAGTTCAAGCTGGATATCGATGATGTGCGGGCAGGGGCGCTGGGCGTCAGCCTGGCGGACATCAACAATGTGCTCTCCACTGCCTGGGGCAGCACCTATGTCAACGATTTCATCGAAAACGGCAGGGTCAAGAAGGTCTATCTCCAGGCAGACCCCAGGTACCGCATGCTGCCGGAGGATATCAACACCTGGTATGTCAGCAACAAACACGGCCAGATGGTGCCGTTTTCCGCCTTTGCCACCGCCCACTGGCAGTATGGCTCGCCCCGGCTGGAGCGCTATAACGGCATTCCCTCGGTGGAAATCATGGGCCAGGCGGCGCCGGGCATAAGTACCGGCGGGGCGATGACTGAAATGGAAAAGATGGCGGACCAGCTTCCGGCGGGCATCGGTTATGAGTGGACCGGCCTCTCCTATGAGGAGAAACAGGCCGGCAAACAGGCCCCGGCCCTGTACGCCATTTCGCTGCTGGTGGTGTTCCTCTCCGTGGCGGCCCTCTACGAGAGCTGGACCATTCCCTTTGTCAATCTGCTGATGCTGCCGCTGGGCCTGGTGGGCGCGGTTACCGCGGTGACCCTGCGGGTGCTGCCCAACGACGTCTATCTGCAGATCGGTCTGCTGACCACCGTGGGGCTGTCCACCAAGAACGCCATTCTGATCATCCAGTTCATCAAGGAACAGCTGCACCAGGGCCATGACCTGGTCGAAGCCACCCTGACCGCGGTGAAGATCAGGCTGCGCCCGGTTATTATGACATCACTGGCCTTCTTCTTCGGCACCCTGCCCCTGGCCCTGACCAAAGGGGCCGGCGCGGCTGCGCAGAACGCCATCGGCACCGCCGTCACCGGCGGACTGCTGTCGGCCACCTTTATCGACCTGCTCTTTATTCCCTTTTTCTTTGTGCTGGTTTCCCGCCTGTTCAGCAGAAAGCGGTATCCCGCGCCAGTTGCCAGTACCACGACCCAGGAGGTGCATTGAAATGACGACACGGTCCTTATGGAGACTCTCATTAAAGATCAGCGCAGGGGCTATCACGACCCTGAGGCGGACGACCACAAGGGTCGCCCCTGCGCATTGCGCAGGTGGGTTGCACTTCCCGGTGCTCCTCGCCGCCCTCTGTCTGAGCGGCTGCACGAGCCTGGCCCCGTTTTACACCCGGCCCGCTGCGCCCGTGCCGGACGCCTGGCCGGCAGGCCCGGCCTACCAGCAGGGAACGGGCCAGACCGGCCAAATCACGGCCGATATCCCCTGGCAGGAATTTTTTCTCGACCCGCAACTGCAAAAGGTGATCGCCCTGGCCCTGGAGAACAATCGCGACCTGCGCGTGGCGGCCCTCAACATCGAGCGCTCCCGGGCTCAGTACCGGATCAGCCGAGCCGAACTGCTGCCGAAGATCGACGCCACCGCGGCCGGCAGCGGCCAGCGCGTCCCCGGCGACCTCTCCCGCACCGGCAAGGCCGAGACCCCCGAGGAGTACCGGGTCGGGCTTGGCGTCAGCTCCTATGAACTGGACCTGTTTGGCCGGGTACGCAGCCTGAAGGACCAGGCCCTGGAGCAGTTTCTCGCCACGGAACAGGCGCGGCGCAGCGTACAGATCAGCCTGGTGGCCGAGGTGGCCGCCAACTACCTGACCCTGACCGCCGACCGTGAACGGCTGCAGCTGGCCCGGGAGACCCTTGCCGCCCAGCAGGCCACCTTCCAGCTGATTCAGCGCCGCTTTGAGCTGGGCGCCTCCTCCGAACTGGACCTGCGGCAGGCGCAGACCAGGGTGGATGCGGCGCGGGTGGATATCGCCCGTTACACCACCCTGGTGGCCCAGGACGAAAACGCCCTGCATCTGGTGGTCGGCTCACCGGTGCCGACTGAACTGCTCCCCCAGGCCCTTGCCGAAACACCGGCCGCCGTGCAGGACATTGCTCCGGGTCTGCCGTCCGCGGTGCTGCTTGCCCGCCCCGATGTCCTGGCGGCCGAGAACCAGCTCAAGGGATTCAATGCCAACATCGGCGCGGCCCGGGCCGCCTTCTTCCCGCGCATCACCCTGACCGGCTCCCTGGGCACCGCCAGCGCCGAGCTGGACGGACTCTTCGGCAACAACTCCCTGGCCTGGAACTTTGCTCCGCAGATCAGCCTGCCGATTTTTGATGCCGGCAGCAACCGGGCCAAGCTGCAGGTGGCGGAGGTGGATCGTGATATCGCCGTTGCCCGGTACGAGAAGACCATCCAGACCGCCTTCCGGGAAGTGGCCGATGCCCTGGCCCGGCGAGGCACCATTGACGAGCAGCTGGCGGCGCAGCAGTCGCTCACCGAGGCCACCCAAGCCAGTTACCGCCTCTCCAGGGCGCGCTACGAACAAGGGGTTGACAGCTACCTCACCGTGCTCGATTCCCAGCGTTCGCTGTATGGGGCGCAGCAGGAGTTGATCGCCACCCGTTTGACCAGGCTGCTGAATCTGGTGACCTTGTATAAGGTTCTTGGAGGAGGAGCCGAGGGATGAGCAGCCAACCCCTGCCCGGTCCATCACGGAAACAGCCTGTGCAGAAAAATTATCCCTTGCTAGCTTTTGCCGCGGCGGCCCTTCTCGGCCTGGCCGGCTGCGCCGCCGTGGGGCCTGATTACGCCCCGCCGGCGACCAGCGCCCCGGCCGGCTGGCACACGGAACTCAGGCAGGGGCTGTCGGCGGAAAACGTGGATCCGCAGCTGCTGGCCGGCTGGTGGACCACCCTGGACGACCCGTTGCTCACCGGTCTGATCGGACAGGCGGTGGCCAGCAATCTCGATGTAAAACAGGCCACGGCCAGGGTGCGCGAAGCCCGCGCCCGCCGCGGCATCAGCCAGGCCGGACAATTCCCCGCCCTGGACGCCAGCGGCTCGGCCACCCGGAGCAAGAGCAGCGAAAACAGCGGCGGCGGCGCAACGCGCAGTTTTTATGCAGCGGGCTTTGATGCCGGCTGGGAGGTGGATATCTTCGGCGGGGTACGGCGCGGCGTGGAGGCGGCTGAGGCGGATCTGGCCGCAAGCAACGAGGATCTGCGGGACGCGCTGGTGACCCTCACCGCCGAGGTGGCGCTTAATTACCTGGATGCCCGCACCTATCAGTCGCGCCTGGCCGTGGCCGAGGACAACCTGGCCATCCAGCAGCAGACCTATGACCTGTCCCGCTCACGCTGGGAGGCGGGACTGAGCGATGAACTGGCCCTGCAGCAGGCCCGCTACAATCTGGAAAGCACCCGGGCCCAGATCCCTGGTCTGCGCACCGGCCTGGAAGAGGCAAAAAACCGGCTGGCCGTGCTGACCGGCCAGGCGCCCGGCGCGGTGCACGAGCTGCTGGCCGAGACCCGGCCGATCCCGGTCATCCCGCCCACGGTGGCGGTGGGGGTGCCGGCCGAGACCCTGCGGCAGCGGCCGGATATCCGCCGAGCGGAACGCAGTCTGGCGGCCCAGACCGCCCGCATCGGGGTGGCCACCGCTGATCTCTACCCCAAATTCCGGCTGACCGGCTCCATCGGCCTGGAATCCCTCAAATCGGCCGAGCTGTTCAAATCCGCCAGTGAGGCCTGGAACATCGGCCCCTCGGTTTCCTGGAACATTTTCGATGCCGGCGCCATCAGGCAAAACATAGAGGTGCAGTCCGCCATTGAGGAGCAGTATCTGCTCGCCTATGAAGCAGCGGTGCTTGGCGCCCTGGAAGAGGTGGAAAACGCGCTGACCGCCTATGCCGAAGAGCAGCTGCGCCGGGAGCGGCTGCTGGCCGCGGTGGAGGCCGCGCGCCAGGCCGAAAACCTTGCCGCAATCAAATACGATGCCGGCCTGGTGGATTTCACCACCGTGCTGGAAGCCCAGCGCTCCCTGCTCTCCTTTGAGGACCAGCTGTCCCAGAGCGAGGGCGCAGTCACCTCCAACCTGATCAGGCTCTATAAGGCCCTGGGCGGCGGCTGGAGTTCATCGGCGGCAGTGCAGTCCCCGGAAAAAGGATAAAAAAATGAGCAACACCGACCCATCCCGCAACGCGGATCTGAAAAAATCACTGGCCCCGGCAAAGGCGCCGGGCAAGGGTAGATACCTGAAGCGCCTGCTGGTATGGGGCCTGCCGGCCCTGCTGCTCATCCTGGTTATTTTCACCTGGGGTACGGGAAAAAACGGCGCAGCCGTGGAATACAAAACCGCGGAGGCCCAGCGCGGCGATCTCACCGTCATGGTAACCGCCACCGGCAACCTGGAGCCGACCAACCAGGTGGAGGTGGGCTCCGAGGTCTCCGGCACCATCGCCTCGGTGCTGGTGGACTACAACGACTTTGTCAAGTCCGGCCAGGTGCTGGCCCGGCTGGACACCACCAAGCTCGAGGCCCAGGCCAACCAGTCCCGCGCCGCGGCGGAATCGGCCCGGGCCAACCTGCTGCAGGCCCAGGCCAGTCTGCTGGAAGCTGAAAATGAACTCAAGCGGCTTGAACATGTCCGGCAGCTCAGCGGCGGCAAGGTGCCTTCCAAGCTGGATTTCGATGCGGCCGAGGCGACGCTCAAACGCGCCCGGGCCGTCGAGACCATGGTCCGCGCCAATATCGTCGAGGCGGAGGCGAAACTCCTGCTGGACCAGACCAATCTGAAAAAGGCCATCATCATCTCGCCCATCAACGGCGTGGTGCTCATCCGCAGCGCGGAGCCGGGCCAGACCGTGGCCGCCTCCCTGCAGTCCCCGGTGCTCTTCACCCTGGCCGAGGACCTCACCAAGATGGAACTGCACGTTGACGTGGACGAGGCTGACGTGGGCCAGGTCAAGGAGGGCCAGCAGGCCGAGTTCACGGTGGATGCCTATCCGGACCGCATCTTTCCCGCCCATATCACCCAGGTGCGCTACGGCGCCCAGACCGCCGAAGGGGTGGTGACCTACCTCACCGTACTCAACGTGGACAACGCGGATCTCTCCCTGCGGCCCGGCATGACCGCCACGGCGGACATTGTCGTCAAACAGGCCGACAATGCCCTGCTGGTGCCCAACGCGGCCCTGCGCTATGCCCCGCAACAGCAGGAGGAAGAGGAGCAGAAGGTCGGCAACGAAGGCGGCAGCCTGCTCAGCAAGCTTTTCCCCCGGCCTTCCCACACCAGGCCGAAGAAAACCGAGGACAGCGGCAACAGGAAAAACCAGCGGGTCTGGACCCTGCGCGAGGGCCAGCCCGTGGCCGTTCCCGTCGTCACCGGCGCCACCAGCGGCATCATGACCGAGATCATGAGCGGCGAGGTGAGCCCCGGCATGCCGCTGATCGTTGAAGCAGTCAGCAAAGGGGAATAACCATGACGGCCCAGGCAGCGACAGAGCGCCATCCCCTGGTGGAACTGCAGGGGGTAACCAAGGTGTACGGCAGCGGCACGGCCGCCATGCAGGCCCTGCGCGGGGTGGACCTGCGCATTGACGAGGGCGAGTTCGTGGCGGTCATGGGGCCGAGCGGCTCCGGCAAATCCACCTGCATGAATATTCTCGGCTGCCTCGATACGCCCACCGAGGGCACATACCTCTTCCGCGATGTCGAGGTAGGTGTACTGACCAGAAATGAGCGGGCCCTGCTGCGGCGCCATCAACTGGGCTTTGTCTTCCAGGGTTTCAACCTGCTGAACCGCACCTCGGCCCTGGAAAATGTCGAGCTGCCGCTCATCTACCGGGGCATCAAGGCCGAGGAACGCCACAGCCGGGCCAGCCGGGCGCTCGCCGCCGTGGGTCTGGCCGGCTGGGAACACCACACGCCGGGCGAACTCTCCGGCGGCCAGCAGCAGCGGGTGGCCATCGCCCGGGCCATTGTCACCGAGCCGGCCGTGCTGCTGGCCGACGAGCCGACCGGCAACCTGGATACGGCCCGCAGTCTGGAGATCATGGAACTGCTCACCTCCTTTAACCGGGACCAGGGCATCACCATCATCATGGTCACCCATGAGCAGGACATGGCCCGTTTCGCCAGACGGGTGGTGCAGTTCCGGGACGGCCTGGTCGCCGCGGACCAGGCCAACGGGGAGGCGGGCTGATGCTGGCCAACACCCTGCTTCTCGCCCTGCGGGAGATCCGGCGCAACGTGCTGCGCTCCTTTCTCACCATCCTGGGCATTGTCATCGGCGTGGCCGCGGTCATCGTCATGGTCACCATCGGCAGCGGCGCCACGGCCCAGGTCACCGAGCAGATCGCCAGCCTCGGCAGCAACCTGCTCATGGTGCGGGTCGGCCAGCACATGGGACCGGGCCAGACCACCACCGCCCCTCCCTTTGATCTGGACGACGCCCACGCCATCCTGCGGGAAATCCCCGCCGTGGCCGCGGTCGCCCCCTCCTCCTCCCAGCGGCTCACCGCCGTTTACGGCAACGCCAACTGGGCCACCACGGCCACCGGCATCGACAACAAATTCTTCACGGTGCGCAACTGGCCCGTGCAGTCCGGCCGCCAGTTCCTGGAGACCGAACTGCGGGCCGGCAAGGCGGTCTGCGTTATCGGGGCCACGGTGGGAAAAGAACTGTTCGGCGAAATGGACCCCATTGACAGCAGTATCCGGCTGGGCAATTTCTCCTGCCAGGTGATCGGCGTGCTGGAGGCCAAGGGCCAGTCCACCTTCGGCTCGGACCAGGACGATCTGGTGCTGGTGCCGCTGCGCACCTTCCAGCGGCGCATTGCCGGCAATCAGGACATCAGCCTGATCCAGGTGTCGGTGGCCGAGGGCAGGTCAACGGACAAGGCCAAGAGCGATATCGAGGAGCTGCTGCGCATACGGCGCCACATCGTTGGCGCGGAAAACGACAATTTTCAGGTGCGGGACATGAAGGAAATCACCAGGATGCTCACCGGCACCACCCAGATACTCACCACCCTGCTGGGGGCGGTGGCGGCGGTGAGCCTGCTGGTGGGCGGCATCGGCATCATGAACATCATGCTGGTGTCGGTGACGGAACGCACCAGGGAAATCGGCATACGGCTTGCCATCGGCGCGCTTGAACGCGAGGTGCTGCTGCAGTTTCTGGTGGAGGCGGTGGTGCTCTCCTCCTTCGGCGGGGTGATCGGCATCCTGCTCGCCGTCAGCGGCTCCCTCGGCCTGGCCCGGCTGCTGAATATTCCCTTTATCTTCAACCCCGGCATCATGGTCATCGCCTTTCTCTTTTCCGCCGCCGTCGGCATCATCTTCGGCTTTTTCCCGGCCAGGAAGGCCGCCCGGCTCGACCCCATCGACGCATTGCGGCATGAGTAGGGTTGTTGAATTGGGGATTTCGGATTGGGGATTGCTTATGATGACCGCGGCTTCGTCTCCTGTCCCGCAGCCTGACATTCAGTTGGAATGTAACGTCTTGAACTGTTTACAATATTTAGATGTTTGATGTGGATCTCAAGCACGGTATCTACCGTGCTCAGTCGATCTAAAAAATAGTTCTGTCCCCATTTTTTTGCCTTTCTTCCTGGCATCTTTTTGCTGTTTTTACTTGCAAAATGACCAAATGAGAGTTTCAGTTTTTAATAAACATGGGGGGCGTAGAGGGATCGGCGAGCATGTGCGTTCTACTGAGCAATGCTTATATGTATGCTGGTGGGTAAAAATGGAAGTAAATACGATTTGGAAGTGGCGCGGCATTCGCTGGATAATTGCGTATGTTCTTTTTTGGCTTATTGCTGGTGGTGGTGCTGGAATTATTGCAAGAACCAGCTCCCATGCAACTCAGGAAGGAGCAAGTAGTGCTTTTGTTACATTTATTCTTTTTGTATTTCTTATCTGGTGCGCAGTAAAAGACAGAGGAAACAAAACACCAGTCCAAAAAGTTGGTTGGGTTATCGGGCTTTGGATTGGGCACGCATTATTGAGTGTCATTGTTGTTTTTACCCTTGCGGGGGCAGGAGTTGGTGATGGGGATAATCTTCAAAGAATGAGCAATATGATTGCTGGTTATGTAATTCTTTATTTTGCCATGCGTAGGTCAACTGTTTTTGTCGAAAAACTAACCTGATAAGGCCTATGTTGGCTACATTAGCAACAAATAATATACTGTATTAACAGTAAAATACACAACATCTGAATAACCTTGACTGCGGGAAAGTCGGTGGTGATAAGCGGTAAGCTGATTGGGACGTCAGGATACCCCTAATGTTGCTACAAACTATACAGGTGCAGGAAGAATAGAAGCTGTCCCTTTGCTAATCATATTTCACGAATGTGATTGAAGCCCCATGTTAAAAACTATCGACGAGATTAGGACACAGATTTCTCCAAACTTACAGAATCTTCTAAATGATATTCTGCTTGAGAGCAATGATCCACGCCCGCTTTTTTTTGGTGATGAACAACAATTCAAGTGTCTTAAGGGTAAGACATTCCCTGAAGGAATTAATGCATGTTTTAATCCTTTCAATAATCAGTTCATTATTTTCCTAAAACAAATAGATGAAATAAGACAGGAAGAGCAACATGATATTGCTCATGAGCTGGGCCACCTATGGTTACTATTGCTTGGCCTGCCTCCAGAAAAGAAAAGTATGAATACCGTTAGACAGCTGAGATGGGAGACTTTCTTTTCGCCTATACGTGAAAGCATGGAACACGCAGTATATTACCCTTTGATGAAAGATAACTATCAGATTGACTTATATAAAATAGGAAATAAAAGATTAGCTAATTTCATTACGGATCAATTACCCAAGTTGAGAAATGAATCTACGCCAGAAAAATTATTTTTATTACTGAACTATATCAAATATTTAGCTGAATCTGACAATCATTGTTGGCTTGAGAGATTACGTGAGACTTATTACCAAAAAGCGGAAGATATAATAATCATAGGAGACAGCTTGATCCCTCTTGTTAAGAAACTGGCATGCATAAAGAATGCAAAATTCTTCATATCGCAATACCGAAAGGTATTAGAAATCCTGGATACACACTTTGGTATTCCAGAGGATATTTGGCCATATTTTGTAGTTAGGGAGAAGTGAGGGGTACACCTTTATTTTATGAAATTATAGACAAAATATGAAAGGAAACTCTGCCCAACAAAACACTAAACCAGAGTGGAAGACCTGCTGCGGCTTTCGGCATAGACTTTGATCAGAAGGTTGGTTAATCGCAGGCTTGGCAACAAGGGAGGAACGTGAAGTGAAGCTCGTTGGTAACACAGTGTTTATCGCTGCCATTGTATTGGCTCTGTCGTCTGTCGCGAAGGCGGAGGCTCTCTATCTACCTGATGCTACCTATCTGAAATTGATGTCCCTTTTTGACCGCCTTGCTTCGGCTCAGATTATTTCGTCTGTCTTGGCGGCTTCAATCATCGGCATATCGGCAATAATTTGTTGCCTCATACTGAAGAAGAAAAAATAACAAGCACGGTAGGTTGGGGTGAGGAACGAACCCCAACAACATCATTCTCTCTCGCCATAGCCGCTTTTATCGTTGCCGCAGATTCCACCGCCCCAATCGTGGTTCATCATCCCCGCCTCGATATACCGGTGGATGCTAAAGAAAAAGGGGACGTAAAGAAAAAGGGGACGTATTTATTTTTCTGAAGACATGGTGGTTGAGATTTTTTCTTAACCGCCTTTTTTGCTCTTTGAAAACTTAGATTTCCGGGCCAGTATTTTGACGAAGAGACCGGCTTGCATTATAATTGGCACAGCACGGTAGGTTGGGGTGAGGAACGAACCCCAACAACATCATTCTCTCTCGCCATAGCCGCTTTTATCGTTGCCGCAGATTCCACCGCCCCAGTCATGGTCCATCATCCCCGCCTCGATATACCGGTGGATGCTCGAATACGGCCAATCCGACGCACGGGTCACATGGCCGTGTTTCACCGGATTGAAGTGGAGTAATCCACATGTCTCGCAAAATCCCCTTCGTCGCGGATGAGGTGTTCCCAATACCGGCGTTGCCGGGCCGCGTTCTCCTTTGCTCGCCCGACTGGAGCTCCGGCTTTCCCCTTGGGGGATATGCCGCGAGAATCCTGTTTTGATGAGCATCCACCGTCCGGGGTAGTCCGCGTTCACTGGCGGCAGGGTCCACACCGTATGCAGGTGTTCCGGCAAAATCACTATCGTCGATGATGAAGGGATGCCGCTCTTTCACCATGCCTACCACCTTACGGAGGACATCAACGTAATCTACCAGCAGGGGCCGGCGCCGTTGCGGCAAGATTCACGGTGAAAAAATATGTGCCGCCATCAACCCGCGCGCGCCGGTACCGCATTGCATCCTTCCGGTTTCATGACACAATGTTGGGGTTCGTTCCTCACCCCAACCTACCGTACTTTTTTTAAAGTCAGTTCCTTTGGGAAAATACTGCCTCAATAGCCCGTTGGTGTTTTCATTGGCGCCTCTTTGCCAGGGGGAGTAAGGCATAGCAAAGTAAATATCCAGGCCTGTTTTTCCTTGAATTTCTTAAAATCAGCAAATCCGACCCGTTATCTACCGTCAGTGTTCTTCGCATTTTCCTTGGAATAGAACGGAATGATTTGGTTCCCTGGGCGGTCAATGTTGCCGCCATTTTGTTCTCAAGTTTACGTGCCAAAAGATACCGGCTTTTTCGTTCGACTACTGTGGCGATATAGACGCTACTTTTTTTACCCTCGATGGTATCGCCTTCCCAATCAGTGTATATGAAATTGCTTTGCCCAAAAGACTCTTCGGTGGCGCCTTCGGAGATTTCTTCAAGAGCCATGAGCGGAATTTCGTAATCAGTGGTTTTGATTTCTCCTGCCGCTCGATATAAATCTTTTCCGTATCAAATTTCTGCTCGCGTGCGTTTTTCTCGATGGCATAGAGTTTCCGGATCATCTCCACCGCCTCTTCGGCGGCACGTAACAATTTAACGCCATCAAAAAAGTCAAGCTACCCTTTTCATGAAAAGTGAGGATAATTCCAAATTCAGGCCCGTGGTTGATGGTAGATTTTCCAAACAAAGTTGCCCCGGACCATCTCATCTCCCTTTTCGTGTTTCGGCTTAAACAGCCTCTTTGAGCTTCTCCGCAATCCAAACTTTAACAAGGGCCTGCCTTGTTATTCCAAGTCTTTTGGATTGTTTGTCGAGCCTTTCTACTACCCAGGCCGGGAAATCTATATTAACTCGTTTAGGCTCTTGATTGACCCGCCGAGCTTTTGAAAAGTCAAGATCATCCGTCATGTCCTCGCCAGCTTCAAATTTTTTGTCAAATTCTTTAGCTTTCATAATATTGAATCTCCTTGTCCCGGGAACGCCTGGCAGAAATGATTCTTATAGAATCATCACGGTAAGTAATAACAGCCGACCAGTGTTTGTTGCCGATCTTTCCAATTACGAGACATCGGCCTTCATCCTCTACGGTTTTAGCCGGGATTTCCAGCAAGTCCAAATCATCCCAGAGGGTTTGAACCTCATAAAAATTTATCCCGTGCTTTTTTTTATTGGCCGTACTCTTTTTTTCGTCAAATTCAAATTCCATATTATTATATATATGCCTTTTATGCCATTATACAATAGTAAATATACCTTTTTTATCCTTTCTAGCTTGCAAAACCATTTTTTGGTTTTCGCCGGCAAGGAACCGCGTATAAATTTCCGTAGTGGCCGTTGAAGAGTGGCCCATGAGATCGGCCAGAATATGGAGGGGTAAAGGATTTTCGCTGATGACCATGGCAACCCCGAAGCCATGGCGCAGGCTTTAGGTGTAGCCTTGGGGCCGCTGATCCCGGCACGATCCATAACCTTTTTTATCATTCGCCATGCGGATGCCCAGTGGCTCTCTCATGTATAGGCAAATAATGAAAACTTGAGATGTACACTGATCCGGGGAAATACGATCTATTCTCATTTTTTGGTGGGAGATTGTCATAGCCTGCTAGAATTGCTAGGAGCAAGGTCAACCTCTAACAGACAAATGGAAAATTGAGATATCTCCTGATCTTCGAGACCCGGACAGCAAGAAGATAAGGATTTAAATTGTTGCTGAAAAAATCTGAGCGCCGCAACCCCAAATTCAACGGGTGAAAAGGACATCTTCACTTTCGAAATCAAGACTGAAAATGGTTTAAAGAAGATAGCTGTTGTTCATCCTCCCTTTGTGTTGAGATATAATGTATGGTATCATCAAAAATGATACTAATGTATACAAATTAAAGAGGTTTGACATGAGTGATACAATTCTGGTTTCTGCGCGGGTAACATCAGAAGTGGCCGACCGACTAAATGCCTTGGCGAAATCAACCCACCGTTCAAAATCATTTTTAGCAGCACAAGCCATTGAGGATTTTCTTAATGTACAAGAATGGCATGTAGAGGCGATCAAGGAAGGAATTGCTGCAGCAAAAAAAGGCGATGTCAAAAGTCATGAACATGCGATAGCCATTTTGAACACATGGGGAAAAAGTGCGTAAATTAGAGTGGACGTCTCCCGCACTTCAGGATTTGGTTGCGGCAGGTGAATATATAGCTCAGGAAAACCAAAAAGCCGCACAACGAATTGCAGCCCGAGTCCAGGAAGCAGTAGAACACCTCCGCGAACATCCCAACTTAGGAAGACCAGGGCGGCTTTCAGACACAAAAGAGCTTGTTGTCTCCGGAACGCCGTTTATTGTTGCATATTGGATAAAAACAGGGGCTGTGCAGATACTGCGCCTTCTTCATCATGCCCAGCGCTGGCCTTAAAAAAATAAGAAGGTTCCAAAATGGCAAAGCAGTTTCAGCAACTGGCGCAATAAACCGTCTTCGGGGGAAAAAGGGCCGATCCAGTGGTTTTCACGGTTCTGCTCACTGCGGTGTATTGCCGGCAACTTCCAGCCTTCTGTACGAACGGGCCATGCCCGCGACATGTTATAAGCCGGCATACTGACAATCGCCTGGCCGGCACCTGCCGTCAAACCGGTCGGGGCGGCCTCCGGTTTCTTCCGTTTTACCGCCCCACCCTGACGTTCGTCTTGACATTACTCCACCCCGCATATTAATAAGGTGATAACAGCCTGATTTTACACATATGGCCGTACCGCTGTCTGCCTGTCCCCTGCCAGGCAGCGGGACACGCCTCTGCCGCACTCCATGCGGCAGGATCAAGGAGGAAAAAATGTTCCGGAACCAGCGCCAACCATGCCTTCTCCTGCTTTTCATCCTTTGTTTCACCATGTCGGCGATCCTGCCCTGCCGCCTTGTCCTGGCCGAGGAGGCCCGGCTTACGGTGGAGGAGGCGGTGTGGACCAATGTCATTAATGACCGGGATCATGGCGCGGCATACGACCACATCGCCCCTGTCGCCCCCCTCTATCTCTGGATGAAGGTCAAGGGTTCCAACTGGGCCCTGCACCGGCTGCAGGAAGCCGGGAAACTGCCCATTTACCACCAGTGGTTCCGCCACTCCATCATCGGCGTCAGCGCAGAAGGCGTCACGAAAATGATTGACAACATTATGATCACGGCCGGCGATCCCGCCCTGGCCGGCCAACTGGAAACGGAAATCAGCAGCCGTGGTTTCTTTGACTGGCGCACTTGGAGCATGAAGGAACATATCAGGGAAGGCGACTGGTTTGTCAAGGTGGTCTATGCCGACGGCACCCCCGTGCTCTGCGAGGGTGACAAGGCCTGCGAATATGCCATCTCTGTCGAGTAACGGCCTGACAAGGAAGATCCATGGAAGACGATAACGCGGCACAAAAAAGCATTTCCTCCTGGGTTGATTCCGAGCAGCTCCGCAATGCGCAACTCCTGTTGAGCTATGCCTCGGACACCGGAATTACTTTGCCCCGGGAAATCATCGAAAATATTATCCGGGTGAAACACTCCTCTGACAGCGGCCGCCCCCCTGCCGACCCGGTGGAAATGGAAACAAGCTTTCTGCAGGCCACCGAAGCACTGGCCAAGGCGGTGAGCCCGGTTACCGTGGCCAGTCTGCGCGCCAGTTACGACAAACAGGACGACACCTCTCTGAGGGCGTACTTCCGGGCCAGGGTCCTGCGTTCCCCCATGCTTGTTTCCCGGTCCACCCTGTCGGTTCGCCGCTTTCGGCGGTGGGCCTTGTGGACCCTGCTTCTTTTGCTTATTGCGCAAATATACTGGGTGGTGGGCTCGTCGGTTACCGACGATGTCACCACTACCTTGAAGCAGGTTGCCACTGATAGAGGCCAGAAGGAACTGCTGGAAAGGGAGGTGAGAGCGATCGATGCGCGGCGGGAAGAACAAAAAGTAAACAAAAATGCCCAGGCTGCGGACAATGACGCCAATGATGCGCAACTGGATAGCGAAATTGAGAAAAAACTAAATGAGATCAATATTATTGAGGCCAGATTGGTGGGTTATGACAAGTCAACCACGTTGAATTATGAGATCCTCAATAGCTGGAATGCTTACTGGCGCTGGCCGGTTCAGTTTCTGAACCGTATTATCGGCAGCTTTTCCAAAAACAGCGCGCCAAACGAGAAGTCGGAGCTCAATCTCCACCAGCGGCTGCTGAAATCCCTGAAAACAGCCCAATTCGCCGTCAATGCCCTGCAGATCTATCTGCTGCCCATCCTCTATGGGCTGCTGGGCGCCATTACTTATGTGCTGCGCACCCTGGCCGTGCAGATCAGAAGCCTCACCTATACTCCGGAGACGGATATCTGCTTAGGGCTCAGGATGATCCTTGGTGCCTTGTCCGGTCTGGTGATCGTCTGGTTTATCAAAGAAGACAGCGAAACCATGCTGCCGTTTGTCTCCCTGTCACAGTTTGCCATCGCCTTTATTGCCGGCTACAGCGTCGAACTGCTTTTTGCTGCCATGGATCGCATCATTTCCGCCTTTTCCGGCAATACCAAGGAGACAGGCTAAAAAACCTTAAGAAAGCAAAAAATTTTCTTATCCTGGTAATTGTCCGACTTCCCGTCCGGATGGTTTCCGGGCTTATCCACACGGACCGGCCCCGCGCCGCGAGCAGGGCCGGTCCCGCATTCCTTAACGCTGCCTGAGTGACTGGAACATCCCGCCAATCAGGCAGCTTTATGCGCTGATCGCCAACGCTGACATTGCGGCACATCTCAGCGAATCGCCTCTGTCATGCGTTTCTTTTTCTCCACTCGCCGAAAAACCAGCTTTTCGATCTCGACCAGGACAAAAACCATGGATGTGAAGCAGAGCAGCAGCAACCAGTCACTCATTGGTATTGCCGCAGTGCCGAAAACTTTTTGCAATAAGGGCAGGTAGACAAAGAGGAGCTGCAGAATGGTGATGGCGCCGACGGCCAGCAGAACTGCCCGGTTGCCGAACAACCCCTTAAGGGACAGCACCGAGGCCTTCAGGAAGCGGGCGTTGAACAGATAGAAAATCTGAAAAAAAATCAGGGTATTGACCGCGGTTGTCCGGGCCATCGCCAATGTTTCCCCCTGGGAGCGGTCCCAGAGGTAAAGGCCCAGAGTGCCCATGACCATGATCGTGGAAATAAAAATGATGCGCCAGGCAAGAAACTGGGTGAGCAGCGGCTCCTTGGGAGACCGGGGCGGACGGCGCATGACATCGCCTTCCGGCGGCTCGAAAGCCAGGGAAAGCCCCAGCGTCACGGCGGTGATCATGTTGATCCACAGAATCTGCAGCGGCGTAATGGGCAGATCGATTCCCATCATCACCGAGGCGATGATGATGCCCGCCTGGGCGCCATTGGTGGGCAGGATAAAGGCCAGTGTCTTTTTGATATTGTCGTAAACCGTGCGTCCCTCTTCCACGGCGTGGGCGATGGAGGCGAAATTGTCATCGGCCAGCACCATTTCCGCCGCCTCCTTGGCCGCTTCAGTCCCCTTCAGTCCCATGGCGACACCAACATCGGCGCGCTTCAAGGCCGGCGCGTCGTTGATGCCGTCGCCGGTCATGGCCGCCACCTGGCCGTTGGCCTGCAGGGCCGTGACCAGCCGCAGCTTGTGCTCCGGACTGACCCGGGCGAAGATATCGGTTTTCTGCACCACCACCCGCAACTGGTCATCGTCCATGGTCTCCAGCACCTGGCCGGTGACGGCCCCGCCTGTGGTTTCCAGGCCGATCTGCTCGCCGATGGCGGCCGCGGTCAGGGCATGGTCGCCGGTGATCATCTTGACCCTGATGCCGGCGTTGCGGCAGTTTTTTACGGCCAGCACCGCCTCCTCCCGGGGTGGATCGATCAGGCCGAACAGGCCAAGCATCGTCAGGCCGCTCTTGACATCGTCAAAGGTCATTTCCCGCTTCTGGCCCACGGCCAGGGTGGCCACCGCCAGGGTCCGCTGTCCCTGCCGGGCGATCTCCTCGATCTGCCGTTTCCAGAAATCAACATCGATGTGCCGGTCCTCGCCGCTTACGCGCTGCCTGGTGCACATCTCAAGCACCCGTTCGGGAGCGCCTTTGAGATAGATGAAGCCGTGACCGGAGTGATCATGGTGCAGGGTTGCCATGAATTTGTGTTCGGATTCAAAGGGGATGGTATCGATGCGCGGATATTCGCGGTTGCAGAATTCGGCGTCGTGTCCGGCCTTCATCGCCAGGGCGATCAAGGCGCCGTCGGTGGGATCACCCTGCACCTGCCACCGCCCATCCCGTTGCAGCAGGGAGCCGTCATTGCACAACATGCCGGCCCGGGCCGTCTCAAACAGCAGCGCATCGTCGGCAGCATTGATGTCTTGTCCTTCACGGTCAAAGCTGCCATGGGGATCGTAGCCCACCCCATCGACCTGGTAGCGCCCCTCGGCCGTGACCAGGCTGGTCACCGTCATCTCGTTGCGGGTCAGGGTGCCGGTCTTGTCGGAGCAGATCACGGTCACCGATCCGAGGGTTTCCACCGCCGGCAACCGGCGGATGATGGCGTTGCGCCGCGCCATGCGCTGCACGCCGAGGGCCAGGGTGATGGTGATGATGGCCGGCAGACCTTCGGGAATGGCCGCCACCGCCAGGGCGACGCTGGCGAAAAAGATGTCGGTGAAGGAATAATCGCGCACCATCAAACCAAATATGAGCGTCCCCACGGCCAGCACCGTAATAGCGCCGGTGAGCCACTGACTGAATTCGGCCATCTGCTGGGTCAAGCGCGTGGTCAGCGTTTCGACCCTGGCGAGCAGAGCGCTGACCTTGCCCAGTTCAGTCGCCTCGCCGGTTGCAACCACCACGCCGCTGCCCTGGCCGTAGCTGACCAGGGTCCCTGAATAGGCCATGCTGTCACGGTCGCCCAGCGGGGCGTCAGGCGCCACCGGCTCGGTGGACTTGTCAACCGGTACCGATTCGCCGGTGAGCGCCGCCTCTTCAATGCGCAGATCCTTGACTTTGAACAGACGCAGATCCGCAGGCACCTTGTCTCCGGACTGCAGAAAGACCACATCGCCGGGCACCAGCTCTTCCATCTTCACAGTGATCCGGCGGCCATCGCGCTGAACCATGGCCTCATGGTTGAGAAACTGGCGGATGGCGTCCACCGCTTTTTCAGCCTTGCCCTCCTGAATAAAGCCGATCACCGCGTTGATCACCACCACCCCCATGATGACGCCGGCATCGATCCAATCCGCCAGAAAGGCGGTAATGATCGCCGCACCGAGCAGCACATAGATCAGAACGTTGTGAAACTGCAGGAGAAAGCGCATCACCGGACTGCGCCGCGGCGGGGGCGGCAGGCGATTCGGGCCGTAACGGCGCAGGCGCTCGCGGACCTCTTCTTCAGTCAGTCCCTGCATGGAGGTAGACAGACCGTCCAGAACCTCGTCTGCGGGCAGCGCATGCCAGCCGGCAACAGTCGGCTTACTGCTGTTTTGTCGGAATGATTCAGTCATGACAGCCTCCCAGGATAACCAGTCTGGACGGGACCATCACCCGTCTGACTGCACTGATTGATGATGACAGGAAGTCGTGTTCAGCAGCCGACAAAAAAAGTGCCGCCCGCCTGCAGGCAACATATTCCATCACCTGACGAAATGCAGCAAAAAAAAGAACGGGCAGATTTTTCTCTCCACCCGCTTTTTCAAGATACTGAGTTTCTTGCCCGGGCTGTTGATTGGTTGATCATAACGGTCAAATCAGCATCTCCGCTGAAAGGGCGCTGAACGCATGACCGATGCGCGGGAGGGCCTTGTCGGCCCTTTCTTGACCGGGCCGACAGGCGTTGTAAAAAGGAAAGGACTTTACTTCACCGACCGAACAGCATCTGCGCCACCTTAAGCGCCTGTGCCGCGGTCAGACAGAAATGCTTCTGCGTGACGTTCATCTGTGCCAGCCACTGTTCATAATGTTTCTTCGTACAGAAGAAATTCATGATGTTTCAGCAGCTGCCCGACCAGTTATCGTATCGGTTCAGATCGACGTGGAGCACATGGGTTGCGGCGGGCTGCAGCTCGATAATCCGCTGATTGCCTGTTTCCAGATGCACCGGCTGCCGGCAGTAACTGCATTGCGAGTCCACCCTGATATCCTGCCTGAAGGTGAAGGCGCTGCCCATGGCGTCCACCGCGCACATGGCATAAAACGATCTGCCGTCCGCCAGCGTCACCCGGTGACTGGTGGGCAGGGCGGAAACCGGGTAGGAAAAGGTGATGAATCCCTCCTGGTTCACCACAATGGTGCGTTTTTCGCGCAAAGCGGCAAGCTGCTCCGCCACGTCCAGACTGCGCAGGGCGGCAAGGTGTTGCAGGTCGGCTGCGGTCAGCGGCCCGCCTTGCTCGATGATCTGCTCCATGACGCGGTCCCGGACCAGCTGTTCGCTGGCGGTCAGGCGTGAGGCGATGCTCTGGATGGCTAATTGTCCGTCGAAATCATGTGTTACCTGCATGGCCCTGATGCCTCAAAAGTGTTTGACGACATAACAGAGAAGGGGCGGTTCACCGCCCCTCTCTGTCCTGGCAACGTTTGCCCTGCCTTATCCAGCACGCCTCAGATGGTGGCGTGCCTGGCCGAGCTGTAAATGGATTTAATGATGATTTCCGCCTTGGAACCGACGGGCGGCATCCGCTCCCAGTTGACCCGGTAGTAGTTTTCCGTGGTTTTGAGCGGCAGGACGTTGTCGGTGATGATACCGCCGTTGCAGTCGGACGGGCAGACGCAGCATCCGGAGGGAAAGGTGATCGCCTCGCCGGTGCCGTGGTAAACCCAGTGCGGGGTATAGGGCTTGATGACCTCGGCGCCATCGACCATGATTTTTTCCTCGATCATATCTTCCAGGGCCGCTTCAACGATTTTCCCGTCCTTGAGGAACCGCACCATGACAATGACCGGATCGCCGTCCAGATAATCAGCCATGGTGGTGGTGGCCTTCAGTCCCTTGCGCTGTTCCACCTCCTCCATGGGAATCTGGCGGCGGGATTTGATGCCGATTTCCTGGATGGCCTTATCGATATCCGTGCGGGAAACATCGGTGGTGAACACGAAAAACTTTTCCATCTTGCCGCCGTAGGTACCGAAAAAGGCCTGAAACCTCCGGCCCCAGTCAATGACCGATGGTTTGGACGGGTCCTTGGTGATGTCGGTGGAGACCCGGATTTCCCTGTTTTCCAGATCGACCGCCATGCGGTCGTTTTTCCCATGCACCATCTTGATATTGCTATCTTTTTCCGCTGCAGCAAAGGCCCTGGTGCCGGGTATGGTGCTGAGCCCCAGGATGCCGAGCCCGACCACCTTGAGAAACTCTCCCCTGGTCAAGCCGCCGCTATTGCCTGTCACCTGACCCGCATCAGCGGCCCTGCCGAGCAGCACTGATCTGGAACCGGTGCAGCAGGCGCATTTGCCGTTATTATTCATTGTCATATTGTCCTCCTTGTTGATGGTAAACAGTCGTGTGGGCCCCAATGTCCTGCTTTCACTGCAGCAGCATCAGGGCAAGGGTGCGCAGCATAAAACCGGCCAGCATGAATTGCAGCAGCCTCGCCAAAGGGACCTTGGCAATGGCGCCCATTACGGAAGCCATGATGATCGGCACAAAGGGCAGGGCAAAGGCCATGGGGAAAAGCAGCAAAGCGGGTTTCTTCAGCTTGTCCAGGTACTCCGCGTATCGATTCCTGGCCAGAAGCGGCACGATATCCCCGAAGACCAGGGAGCCCAGGCCAAAGGCAAGCAGCCCCAGGACAAAAAAGCCGAGGAATCCGAAAAGAAAACTCATCGGTATGCCAAAGGCATTCGTCGCCGCCCGGATCAGCACCTGTTCCGAGGCCGAGGAGTCCAGACCGGCATAGCAGGTCCCGGTCAGGCAGACAGGCAGGGCCATGAGAAAACCCATTGGCCTGAGGTATTCGGTGAAAAGCTCAAGTTTCGTCGCCTGCATATTTTTCGTGATGAACAGCAGATGAAACTCACCGGTATAGACATAGGCGTCAAGGATATAAAAATAGCGGCGGATGAGATAAAAGACCGTGGCGGCAAGCAGGGTGACGGCGACCACGATCACGGCTTTGGTAATGAGAGATTTTTTAAAATTGTAGCCGGCTGCCGCCGCTGTTGCGTTACCATTCATTATGCGGATTCCCGGATGCATTCCTGTGCTTATTTTCCCGCGCTGCGGGCCTTCATTTTTCTGTAAACCACGGGCATGAGCGATACCGCGATGATCAGAGCCATGCCGATGAGAAACTCTGGGGTTATCCGTCCCCGCAGGACACTCAGCAGCGAGCTGGAAAAAACGATATAGGCGATGCAGGCCGGCAGCATGCAGATAAAGGTAGCCAGGGCATAATGGAGAAATTTCACCCTGGTGAGGCCAAAGGCATAATTAAGGAGATTAAAGGGAAACAGCGGGATCAGCCTGGTAAAGGCCACCGCTTTCCAGCCATGGTTTTCCACCATCTCATCAAGCTTTTTCCAGCGGGGGCTCTTGAGCTTGCCGGCGATCCACTCCCGTCCGATATAACGGGAAATGAGAAAGGCCCCGCATGCCCCCACGGTCGAGCTGAAAATAGTGTAGACCACCCCCCAGAAGGGCCCGAACAGGATGCCGCCGGCTATGGTGAGCGGCAGGCCCGGCAGAAACAGTGCGGGCGCTAAGGCATAGGTCAGCATATAGATGACCGGGGCCAGGGTGCCGTAACCGGCGATCAGGGCGCGCAGTTTCTCCTGCTCCAGATATTGGGTAACGCCAGTCATGCGCACGGCTGCGATGACCGCAACCAGGGTCAGCAGAATGACCAGGCGTTTCAGCATTGCTCCGCCCCTGGCCGCATCCTCGCCGGTGAACGTCCTTTCCCGGGATGCCGCGGCATTGATGTGCTTTTTGAAATAGCTTTTGAGCCGCAGGCGGTTGAGGTAGGTCCAGGGCGCCCGGGAAATTTTTACCCTGCCTGCCAGGGTCGCCTCGGGCTCAAAGAGCAGGTCCAGGATATGGCTGGTGGGATTGAGCCTCCCCAGGAAACTGGCGCAGCCCGCGCAATAGGTGAGAATCCTGACGCCGCCCGCTTCCCCTTTGCGCCGCAAGCCCCAGCCCCTGGAAAAATCGGCATTGACGCAGCCCACCGATCCGCCCTCCCCGCAGCAGATGGTTTTTACGCCGTGGTGCTTCATTTCCTGGATGGTCAGTGATTTCGCCGCGGCCAGCCGGCGGATGACCGCGTGGATCTGCTCATCATTTCGGGTCCCGCAGGGGTCATGGACCGTGATCGTAGCGGCGATGTTTGCCGTCTGGGGCAATGAGGTTGCGACCAGATGTTCGTAGACGGTCTCTACCTGCAGGCTCCCACCATACTGTTTGAACACCCGGTAGCAGTTCGGGCAGGCCACCAGCACCTTTTTCACCCCGTGTTGCAGGAGATATCCCTTCATTTCCCCGAACATGGCCTGGAAATGATTTTCCCGGCCCAGATCATGGGAGGGTTTGGTGCAGCAGTCGAGCACGATGCCGAGGCTGGGAATGGTTTTGCGCAGATGGTCAAAGAGGCCCTTGACCTTGTCCGGTCTGGTGCCTGGGAGAGTGCAGCCGGGAAACAACACGGCGTCACAGTTTGCCGGCAGGCCGTAGTAGGAATAGCGCCTGGAAGCACCCCGTTTTTCATAATTCATGATGACGCCGAAGTCTGAGAAATCCTGTGCCCCGCGGGCGACGGCCTCACGGCGCATTTCCAGAAACATGGCGGCGGGATTGATCTTGACCGGACAGACCGCGGCGCAGAGCTGGCAGAGGCTGCACTCAAAGGCCATCATCTGGTCTTTGGCAGAGGCGGGGTCGTAGGTATCGGCAATGTGCCTGGGAGAGCCGTACTTCTGCAGAAAAAGACATTCCCTGCGGCACAGTTTGCACTCAATGCATTTTTCAGACTGTATGCTTAACTCTTGCAGGAGCTGAGGCCGGCTGACCGGCTTTTCCGCAGGAACACTGGGAGATTTATTTTGCATTGGTCCAACTCATTTCGTGAAAATTACCCTGATATGGTTAAAAATACTGATGATTATTGACTGTTACCCAGGGTCGTTCATTGTTAAATCAGGTGCGGCAATTTGTCCAATAGTTAATCCAGAACAAATCATGATTTGCATCGGGAAAGGCTATGAATATAAGCCCGCTCTGCAAAAGATTCCCGCCGCAACCGCAATAACCTCTCCTGCCCATTACCCGGCAACAGAACGGACACATCGTGTTCCTGGTGCTCAGCAAAACCCGGCTTTCCCCGTCGGCAGATTTCAGCTCCATCCTGACATTTCATCTTGACGTTGATCCAGCCACCATATTAACCTGAATGCAATTTTAGACACGCAACATTGAATTTTTTCACAAAAAAAGGAGGATCGTCATGCCGGAGTTCGGAAATCCCTTTTCAGGTCTGGCCCATGGCCGCAAGCTCACCGATGAGGAACTCATCCGCGCCATCCGTTTCATGGTGGCTGCCGAGTACGAGGCCATCCAGCTTTACATGCAGCTTGCCGAAAGCACCGACAACGCCCTGGCCCGTGCGGTGCTCAAGGACATCGCCGATGAGGAGCGGGAGCACGCCGGGGAATTCCTCAGGCTGCTCCATCATCTGGCCCCGGATGAGCAGCGCTTTTACGACGAGGGGGCAGGCGAGGTGGAAGAGATCATGGAGAAAATGGGCATAGGAAAGTAGCACACGCCGGCGCCGTGATGAGGCAACATCGACGGGTGAGAGTCCATGGCTGACAAGAATCCGACGGGTCATACCTTGGCTGAGGTCTGGGCCAGTGAGTTGCAAACCATCAAATACCGCCGCAAGCGCGTCGGCAGAAGGCTCGGCTGCGCCAACGACAAGAGGGCGCCGGCGGCCGGGACCCTCATCGGCCTTGCCCTGTCCGGCGGCGGCATCCGATCCGCTGCCACCAACCTCGGGGTGCTGCAGGGACTGGCGAAATCCGGGATCATGCAGTTGGTCGATTACCTGAGCACCGTTTCCGGTGGCGGTTACATCGGCTCCTGTCTTTCCTCGCTGCTGTCAAACGCCTGTCCGCCGGAAAACAAGCAGCCGAGCGGTGAGGCAACATACCGTTTTAATGACGATTCCCCAGCCCTCTTCACCACCGCCTGGGAGTCGTTCCCCTTCCGCGACGATCATGTCGAAGCCGCTGCCGGGTTTGCCAGTGGTGCTTCCCCCTGTGGCTGGCTGACCGGCCAAGAGCAGATGGAACATATCCGCACCCGGGCCAACTACCTTGCCCCCCGTCCCACCTACCTGAGCAACAGCGTCATGCGGGCAATCGGTTCAGTCACCCTGACCAGCCTGACCCCTTTTCTATGGTTTCTCCTGGTGATCACCATGCTCACCTCCCTTTACATGGCTGTTGTTGCCGGCGTGGCGCCGGAACTGTCCATATCCGCCGGAGAACAGCAGCCGCCCCCCTGTGCCTTTGTCATCGACGATAACGGCACGGTGAAGGCCGCCCCGGCTCTCATGGCTTCCACGCCTGAGAAGGCAGCGAAGGACAAGGAGATTCAGGAGAGAGCCAGGGAGGCATGGAACAAGATCAAGGAATACGCCAAGACGCCTTTCGTTCTGCTGCGGCAAACACCCTGGCAGGTATGGGGACCGACCGGTCTGACGGGATTCGTAACAGCGGTGGCCCTGGTATCACCCTTTGGCCTGGCCATCCTTCGCATCAGCCGAAGGTGCGGGCAGGCCAAAGGGTCTGGGGAGGATACGGAAAGCCAGCGCGACCGCACCCATTTCCGGGGAACATTCATCTTTGTCCTGCTTGCCCTTGTCGCGGCGGTGCTCTTTTGCATCTGCAAGGTGAAGTTGTGGGAAGAGGAAGGGAGCTGCGCCAACGGCGCCCTGCTTCTGCTGCCCAGTGTCTTCCTGGCCGGGGCCTATCTGGGGAGCGGTTTCGTCTTCTGGGTGCTCAGTCGCATCACGAGCAAGTGTTGGCGGAGAGAGGAACGTGTCACCATGAACATGACCATGGGCGTCTTCTTCGTCCTGCTCCTCTTCACCCTTGTCCTGGCCATGCTGCCTGGCCTCATCCTGGCGGCGGATGCCGTCACCGTGCTGTTCGTGGAGGCGCCGCTCGTTCTGGCGCTCAGATGGTGGCTGGGCAGAATGCGACAACAAAATGAAAAGCAGGCGCAGAGGAGAATACCGGCAAAGTACGCGAATTTCCTGCTCGGCCTTGTCGTGCCCCTGCTGGTGCTGCTTGCCGTGGTCGGCACCGGCAGCTTCCTGGTGGAACATTGGCTTCAAAACTGGCCGGCCATGGACGGCTCCTCCTGGCAGGCGCTGGGAGTGGCCTCCGGGGTAAGCGCCGCTGTTCTGCTCATCTTCAGCGCCCTGGTGGACGTCAACCGGGTGGCCCCGCACTATTTCTACCGCGATCGTCTGGCCGAGGCCTTTCTGCGCACCCTCTCCCCCCGCAGGCAAGCGGATGAGCGCAAACGGGACGATATCGAGATGCGTCTGTGCGATCTGCACGGCTCGGGGCCTTATGGCAGATGCATGGGCCGGGGCCCTTATCTGCTCATCAACGCCACCCTGAACCTGACTGCCGCCTTTGATCTCAAGGGGTTCAACCGGCAGTCGGACATCTTCACCTTTTCCCGTCATTACGTGGGAGCCGAGCGAACCGGCTACGTCCCCACCGCCAAGTTCGATGAAGGCCTGCAGCTTGCCCGCGCCATGACCATCAGCGGCGCGGCCTTCACTTCGGTGATGGGGGTGAGTTCGTCCCCGGCCTCATCGTTTGCCTGTACTATTCTCGGGGTGCGCCTCGGTTACTGGCTGAAGAACCCGCTCGGCACGAGTTGGGTAGCTCCCGCCCGCTTGCTCCATAAGCTTCTCCCCGCTTCGTTCCGTCTGGGCCAGGAGCTGTTGTGCTATACCCATGCCCGCGGGCCGGAAATTTACCTCAGCGATGGCGGGCACAGTGGTGACAACCTGGGCATTATCCCGCTGCTCAGGCGGCGGGTGAAAATTATCATCGCCTCGGACTCGGAGTGCGACCCTCAACACGTCTTTGATTCCTTCAACAGCTCGGTGCGGCAGGCCTACGTGGACGAGGGGATCAAGATAAGGATTTCCCTGGATGACCTCTGCCGGGATGAGAAGGGGTTGTCCAAAAAACATTATGCCGTCGGCCGCATCCTCTATCCGGACCGCCCCTGGCAGCAGAGTTGGTTGATCCTGCTCAAGAACACCATGGCCGCAGGCGAGATCGAAACCATTCTCAACTACAAAAGGAAGAGTCAGGATTTTCCCCATGAAACAACCGGTGATCAGTTTTTCACCGAGGAGCAGTTCGAGTCTTACCGGGCCCTCGGCCGCCATGCTGCCGAGGAGGCCTTTACAGGAGTCGCCGCGGTGCTGGGCGGAATCGATCAATCAGAAACGGAAAGCAGAGACGAGGTCCACGACCCCTGGGTTGCTGCCGAAGAGTTGTGCCGGAGGCTGGCCGGGGACCAAAAACGGCCTCATTCCTGGGATGACGTCCTGCAGGCCATGTGGGAAATCGAGCAGGGAGGTTTCCAGGATTGGGGCTGTTTTAAGGCCATGATAAAGCGTTACGCCCTGGGCCTGATCACCCTTGCCCGGCAAAAAAGCCCGGCAGCACACCAAGAGGCGTTGCTGGAGAAATATGCAGTAAAGGTGGGCCACGAGGCAACCTGTCAGAGCGAGAAGGATTTCTGGCAGGTTTACTGTTATGTCAGCCGCCTCGATGACTCAAGAATGAAACTGCTGAAAAGGCCGGTACCTCGGTCAATGGGGGAATTTCGGTCATTGAGTTTACCAATTTAGGAAGACCCTCCCGTACCATTTTATCTTTAAGCCAGGCGTGCAGGTCGTCCACTTTCCCTTTCCGACACAATACCTTGGCCATCCGCCGACGCAGCCAAGCATATGTGGAAAAATGAATTTGCCTTTCGTTTCTGACTTCCTCAAAAAACATATGTATCAGCCACAGAAAAATTCAGGCGTGGAATAGAGGGATTCCACGCCTGAAAGGGGTGCATTTTTTTTATATTCTACCGGTCCACAACCCCGTCGCAGTCGTTGTCAACGCCATCCCTGTCCCTGCGTCTGGCCGAATCCGGTTGGGCGGGATTGACAAAGGAGTTGTCGTCGTCACAGTCGCCGTCGCAGTCGGTCCAGCCGTCTCCGTCATTGTCGCTGCACACCTCCTCGCAGCCTTCGTCTACCTCGCCGTCGCAGTTGTTGTCAATGCCGTCGCAGAGTTCAGGGGCGTTGGGATAGACGCTGCTGTCGCCATCCTTGCAGTCGCCGTCGCAGTCGGTCACGCCGTCATCGTCCGTATCGAAGCACTCCTCCTCGCAGCCCTCGTCAACACTGCCGTCGCAGTTGTTGTCGATGCCGTCGCCGCATACATCGGAGGCTTCCGGATAAACCGTGCTGTCGCCGTCGTTACAGTCGCCGGCGCAGGTGGTCCAGTTGTCCCCGTCTGCATCGAGACACTCGCCGACTGCGTTCAGCGCATCAGCCACCTGCAGCAGGCCGTAGCCGTAAACGCTGTCTGGGCCCGCGACGCCGAGATCCCTGGCCGTGGAGGTAAGGGCGGTACGCACCTCTTCCGGGGTGATGTCAGGATCTTCGGCATAGAGCATGGCCGCGGCCGCGGCCACATGGGGGGTGGCCATGGAGGTGCCGATGAAGTAAAAGTAATTCCAGTCGCCGTCTTCAAAGGTTTCCTGCAGGATGCCGTCGCCGGCAGTGGTGTTGCCGCCGCCCGGGGCCACCAGGTCAAGACCGGTGCCGCCGTTGGAGTAGGAGGCCACCGTGGCGGTGATGTCAACCGCCCCCACGGCGATGGTGTAGGGGGAAATGGCCGGATAACTGACGTTCTTGCTCCATCCTTCATTACCCGAGGCGCAGACAATGGTGACGCCTTTTGCATGGGCGGCGGCCAGGGCCGGATCAAGGACCGGGTCCGTGGTGATCGGCGACTTGGCGCTCCAGCCCAGGCTCATATTGATGACCGAGGCCCCGTTCTTCTCGGCAAAGGCGACGCCCTCGGCCAGATCCGCCGAGGTGCCGAAGCCGCTGTCATCGAGCACCTTGACCGGCATGACGCAGGCCCCATGGGCCAGGCCGACCACGCCGAGATCGTTGAAGGTGGTCTGGGCAATGGTGCCGGCCACATGGGTGCCGTGGCCTGCCCCGTCATCCGGGTCACTGTCACTGTTGACAATATCGCTCTGCGGCCTGATATCCACACAACCAATGCCGTCTTCAGCCCCGGCCGTCTTCAGACCGGTGTCGAGCACCGCCACGCTGACCCCTGCCCCGGTGCTGATACCCCAGGCCGCTGCGCTCTGCACCATGGGCATATTCCACTGTTTGCCGTACAAAGGATCATCCGGGTCGGCAAAGGCCTGATATTTCAGATTCAGGCCGCATTTTTTCCCCTTGCCCTGCAATAAGGAGACATGCCGCGCCTCCTGCCCCTTTGCCACCTCAAGCACCAGCAGCCCGGCATTGGGCAGCACCTTTTTTATCTTATAACCGGCCGGCGCCTGGGCAGCGGTGCCGGCCACGACGATCTCTCCCGGCCGGAACGTCCCCGCCTGGGCGGCCTGGTTTGCCGCGCCACAGGTCCCATTAAATGCCACGGCCCCAAAGACTGTCGCCGCCGCAAGACACTTTGATACTATTTTTTTCATTGCTCTTCTCCTTTTTTGGTGTTGCATAAAATTGCAAAGTCTGCTGAAAACCAATCACGATCTCCTCCGCACGTGTTTTCGACACCCTCCTACCCCGTATCGTAACTCCATGATCCTGTAACCTCATAGCAAATTTCCTGCCAGATAGTTTTTTTCACTGACAGAAATAAGAAGAACCTTTTGTATACTGCACTGATTCCTGGTTAGACGGAGAGGCGCTTCCCGTGCTGCGGGTATCAGCCGTAAAAAAAATTTACACCTCTTCCATGCCTGGTGAAACCGGCTTTTGCTTTCAGATTGATAGTCGTGTAAAAAAAATCGAAATTCCTCATTTTTCGTCATTGCGGCCCCGGCTTCTCGCCGGTTACACGCCCCGCAGTCTCCTGCATATCGAAGCGGATCATCGTATAAAGCTTGTGGGGCTGCTGCAGTATCTCATTGAAAATTTCTCTAACTTCCGGTACGCTGGTGACCGCCCTTAAGGCACTTCTTCTTTTGGTTAGATTTTTTGGCGATTCCCCCTCTTTTTTACCGATCAATCTTCCAAGTAACTTAAAATGATCAACCCGAAAAAACTGAAAATTTACCACAGCAAGCACAGAGTTCACTGAACTGACCAACTGGAATAAACAAGGAAAATGATCCCTGTGATCTCCGGCTGGTTTGTGGTGAAAAATGGACTTTTAAGGAGCTATGAAAAAAAATATGAAACGCCTCACCCTTTGTGTACTTTTCCTGGTTTTGCTGGCGCCCGTTGCCATGGCTGCCCGCACCCCCTTAAATGTCATATCCGGCGATCCCTATGTTTCAGCCCTGGTGACCGATGCGGACAGCGGAAAAACACTGTTTGAAGAAAACGCCGATGCCGAGGTATATCCGGCCAGTGTCCTCAAGCTGATGAACCTCTATGTTATCCTCCAGCGTATCGAGCAAGGGGCGCTGAAACTCGACGAGATGGTGCAGGTGACTCCGGAAGCGGCCAAAACCGGCGGGTCGCAGGTCTATCTTGATCCCAAGGAACAATTTTCGGTGGAAGACCTCATCTACGCCTTGATGGTGCAGTCAGCCAACGATGCGGCGGTTGCCCTGGCCACCCATATCGCCGGCTCCAAGGAGGGATTTATCGCCCTGATGAATCAGAAGGCTCAGGAACTGGGGATGAAAAACTCCCATTTTCACTCCGTGCATGGGCTGCCGCCCTCCGAAGGGCAGCTGCCGGATGTCACCACGGCCCGTGATCTCGCCATTCTCTGCCGCGAGCTGGCGAAACGGCCTGAAGCATTAAAGTACACCGCCACCCAGACCAAGGGTTTTCGCGGGGATAAATTCATCATGCGCAACCACAACAAACTGCTGACCCGGGTTCCCGGTTGTGATGGCTTCAAAACCGGTTACTACGATGCGGCCGGATTTTCCATCGCCGCCACCGCCCAAAAAGGCGGGGTGCGGATCATCACCCTGGTCATGGGCAGCAAGGACCGCAAGGTGCGCGATGCCAAGGCCGCGGAACTGCTTGCCAAGGGCTTCAGCCTCGTCCCGCCGCAACTGCAACCACAACCTGCGGTCGCAGCACCGCAGCCTGCCGTCGCGCTGCCACAGCAGACCGCCACCGCCGCGGTCAGCGCCCCTGCGGCGCCGACCGCTCCTGTTGCCGCAACAGCACCCGCAACCGATGCGGAAACGGGATCGGCGATTGCTTCTTTGGCAAAGGCAGGCGACAGCGACTGGAGCAAAATATTTATCGGCATCGGCATTGGTTTTGTTCTCTGCCTGGTCATTTTTGCCGTGGCCGGGATGCGTAGGAAAAACCGGAGCGGCAGCCTCAGAACCCGCCTCTGATCAGCGGCGGGTTAAGTATACCGCGCCTCCGGTGAAAAACTTGCCACCTCAGAACGTCCTGGCCGGATTCCTCACTGCACCGATTTTTCTGAAAGCATATGGATCGCTTTCTCCAATGCCCGGTTGAATTCTTCCGGCCGGTCCATCATCAGGAAATGATCCGCCTGCTTGAGAACGATGGCATGGTAGGAAAACATATGCCGTCTGTTTGCCTCATAGTCAATGGGCCACAGATCGCCATTCACGGTAACGACGGGAATGCGGATTTTTTCAAATACCATAGCCGCGTCACCCGTAATGTATTGTGTCATCATCTCGGTCATTGCGCTCAAGGCAACCGCAGGGGGCGCGGCCGAAACATCTGCAAGAATCCATTCGCGGAGCTGAGGATCGGTCCGGGGCGAAAACATTTCCTCGACAAACAGCCTGCTTCCGCCTGGAAAATCCTTCTCTAACGGGGCGATTGTCTTTTTGAAATCTTCGAAAGTCATCCGGTATTCTATGTTTTCAAGAGTGTCGATGCCGATCAACCCGGCAACACGACCCGGCATGAGCCGAGCAGCCTCCGCGATCACCGAACCGCCCATGGAATGACCTATCAGAATGACACTTTTGCTGCCCACTGCTTCCGTCACTGCCCGCACATCCTCTCCAAAGGCAGCCATGGTGTACTGAGTGCGTGCCATTCCCGAGTGGCCGTGACCGGCAAGGTCAAGCACGACGACACGATGTTCTTTTGAGAAATGCGGAACCTGAGCACGCCAGTAGCGGGCATCACAACTCCAACCATGCACAAAAACAAGAGTGGGTTCTCCGGCGCCATGGATCTCATACGAAACAGGGGTGCCATCCTGCGAAAGGACGACATGAGGCCATTCTGCTTTTGCCTGGATGTTTCCAGAGGCAAGAGCCAGGAACACCAGGCTGATGGTTAGAGTGAGAAAGGACCTTGTCACTGGCTTGCTTCTGAAGCCGGCGTCTACACCAACGATACGCGATGTAACTTTCATTTTCTGTATCCTCTTTTCTTCGAATGTTGAACTGAACAACGGCCCGCCCCGGCTTGCCGCGGCGAAGCGTGTTATCACAAAGTAACTTTGCGGATCAGAGATCCCCGTATAATCTGCGGGTATTTTCCCGCACCGCCGCAAGCACCGCGTCGGCGGCGATATCCTTGATCGCCGCAATGGCCTTTAACGCGAGCACCACATTGGCCGGTTCGTTGCGCTGCCCCGCATCAGGACCAAGGACCGGGCTGTCGCTTTCCAGAAGCAACGAGGAGAGCGGCAGGAGCTTGACCAGCTTCTGCTTCTGGCGGGAACGGACGATGGATGGCGGCACGGAAAAGAAATAGCCCGCCTCCACCGCAGGCAGAGCAGCGGAATACTTGCCGTCAAAGGCGTGCAGCTGCACCCGCTTCGCCCCGCTTTCCAGCAGCAGGGCCACGGCATGGCGGCCGGCGGAGTGGGAGTGGACGTTGAGCGGCAGGTTGAGCTCGCCGGCCAGTTCGATAAACCTTTGCAAAACAAGACGTTGCACTTCTCTCTGCTTTTCTTCCTGAGCAATCCAGAAATCAAGCCCCACTTCGCCGATGGCATAAAAGCTGCCCGGCTGACCGCGGATGAAATCGATCAGCCGCTCCGCCTCCTCCAGGTCCGCATACTCTGGATACAATCCCGCCGCCGGTTTCAAACAGGGGTTCTCTCCGGCCAGCGCCAGGTTGCGCCGGGCATCCGCCAGGGTCTCGCCGACCAGCACGATCGCCCCCACCCCCGCCTGCTGCGCCCGGCGGATCACCTCCGTCCGGTCGGCATCGAAAACAGGGTCGCAGAGGTGGGCGTGGGTGTCCACCACCAATGACTGCGGATTTTCCTGTATCCTCTCGGATTGCATCATCTTCTTCACCATTTTCCCCAAGCCCTATTCATGCGTATTCATATGTATTTATAAAAAATATATTACTAACTGTGGCTGGAATCGCAACACCAGCTGAGCCGGATAATACGTGTAAAGGTCTGTGGGCGGTCATCGGTTCACGGTTGCGGGCAAGTGCCTTCCGGGGCATGTCGCGCAGGGATGTCCGCTGGATTATGGCACTGTAATACCATAAAAATCCAGCATTCTAAGCGGGACTTTCATGGTATTTGCGGAACGGAACCATCCGGAACGGCTTTCGGAGATGGAGTTAACCATTGTCTGTCTGCCGGGTTTGTATTATATCCTGAGCAGACAGACCAGAAAAAGGAGGGGTCCCATGCGCAGCGAATGGCAACTGCGGGAAGCAAAGGTCAACCTGAGCCAGCTCATCAAACGGGCGGCGAGCGGCGAGGCCCAGGTGGTGACGGTGCACGGCAAGCCCACGGCGGTGGTGGTTTCGGTGGAGGAATACGCCCGGCTCACCCGCCGGCGGGGCAAGCTCTCCAGCGCGCTGCTGCGGCCTGAGCTTGCCATCGACGACCTCGACCTCTCCCGCAGCCGCAACACCGGCCGCGACATCGAACTATGAGCTGGCTGCTCGACACCTGGGGCTTTTATCGCCATTAACGAAGACGGGCGAGCAATCACCCCAATCCAGCGCACCTGCGGCAAGCAGGCAACTTGCTGATATAAAAAAATTTCCCCCAAAAGGCCCAGCCCGCCGGACCAATAAACACTTGACAATTCCAGCAGGCGCGTTAAAAAATCCTGACAATGATCATTTGCATCAGCTGGGTGGCTTGCCAGGCAACCGCCTTACCACGAAAACGACAAAGAGGAAGGAAATGATGAGAGGAAAAGGTATTTTGACCGCCATGGGGGCATGCGCTTCCCTGTTTTATGGCGCAACCGCATACGCTGCCGACGGGTCATATTTCTCGGCCATGATCGGCACCGCGCTGCTCAGTGACTCGACGATTACCGATGCGGACGGTGATTCAGTTGATCTCGAATTTGATCCGGGCTGGAATTTTGCCGCCGCTGTAGGATACAAAGTCGGCATGCTGAGAATGGAAGGCGAAATCGGTTACCAGATTAATGATGCCGACGAGTTTTCCGGCGGCGTCTTAGGTCCGTTGAGCGTGAGCGCCGGCGGTGATACGGACATATGGCGTTTTATGGTCAATGGTTATTTTGATTTCGATACGGGCACAGCATGGATTCCCTACATCTGCGCGGGTATCGGTTTTGCCAGTGTTTCGATGAATGATCTCTCGGTGCTCGGCATCCTTATCGGTAGTGACGATGATACCGTGCTGGCCTACCAGGTCGGTGCTGGATTGGGGTATGCCGTCAACGCCACCACCACCGTTTTTGTGGATTACCGGTATTTTGCTACGGAAGACCCTGAATTTTCCTACAGGCAGGAAGCGGAGATTGATTCCCACAACATTTCACTGGGGCTGCGCTACAGTTTCTGACAGATATCCGGAAAAGCCCGTTGCCATCGGGGGCAGGCGCGCAATGGCGCCTGCCCCCCTTTTTTTTAAAATTTTCCCCCATATCCAGTCAAAACTGTAAAAAGCAATGCTGCAACGGTTCCCATCAACCTGCCCGCACCTGCTGACGAAATTTTAACGGAACCCCCCTGATTGACACTTGCGCAACAGCGGGGTGAGCGTGTACAACTTGGCTTTGCACCATGAAAGTGCCCGGTAATGCACGGGAAGTTTCGCAGGCCCGGCGCTTTCACTTGATCCCCGTTTTAATCAGGTGAAAGGAAATGAAAAATAACGGACTGGCCTTTGTCCTGATCACCACTGTTGCCATCGCCATTATCGGCGCCGGCCTGTCGGTGTTTTTCAGCAGGTTCATGAATCTCAGCGCCACAGGCGGCAATGCCGCGCCGATGTCCGGGCCAAACGTCCTGCCGCAGGCCGCCCCGCCGCAGGAGGATGCGGCAGCGGTCGTCTATTCCCCGCCTTCAATCCAGGATGCGCCTGAGTCGATCAGGGAAGCGGTGCTGCTCGGCTACAACCTCCTCCTGGAGACCGGCAAATATGCCCCCGAAAATGTGGGCAACAAGCTCTCCTGCAGCAATTGCCATTTCAAGGCCGGCCTCACCCGGGGGGACAAAAACGGTGGCCTGTCCCTGGTGGGCGTGGGCGTCACCTATCCTAAGTACCGCAAACGGCAGGACTATGCCGTTAATCTGGTCACCCGCACCAACGACTGCTTTAAACGAAGCATGAACGGCAGTCCACTGCCTGAGGAGAGCAAGGAGATGACCGCCATCGTCACCTACTACCAGTGGATATCCAAGGGGCTGCCGGTCTATGGGGAGATCCCCTGGCTGGGCATTAAACCTCTGCAGAGCACCCATGTCCCGGACAAGACCAGGGGCGAGCAGCTTTATGGCGCCAAGTGTTCCGCCTGCCACGGCAAGAACGGCGAAGGCACCGCCGCCGCTCCCCCCCTGTGGGGCGATGACTCCTTTAACGATGGGGCCGGCATGCATAAGCCGGTGAACATGGCTGCCTTTGCCCACCTCAACATGCCGCAGGGCAACCCGGATCTTGCCGTGGAGGACGCCCTTGATGTGGCGGACTTTGTCGCCGCCCAGCCACGGCCCCATTTCAGCGCCAAATAGCCGCGGGGAGAGCAGAACATGGAGTTTCCCATCTTCCAGGTGCCCTATCTCGGCAACGGCATGACCATAGGCCTTGATGCCGTGCTGCATGTCATCATCAGCCACGGCCTGGCCATCGGCGCGGTTTCCATGGTGGTGTGCGCCGAATATATGGGCCAGCGCCGCTCTTCCGGGGCCTGGGAGGTCTTTGCCAGGGATTTTCTCGGCTTAATCGTTATCATAACCACCAGCGTCGGCGCCGTGACCGGGGTGGGCATCTGGCTGATCACCAGCGCCCTGGCGCCCCGGGGCATCGGCTCGCTGCTCAGGGTCTTTTTCTGGCCCTGGTTTATCGAGTGGGGGGTTTTCACCGCCGAGGTGATCATCGTGCTCATCTACTACTACACCTGGCAGAAATGGACCGGGGAAAGGAAGAAACAGCACCTGCATCTCGGGGTCGGCTATGTGGCGGTGGCCCTGAGCTCGGCGCTGTTGATCACCGGAATCTTAGGCTTCATGCTCACCCCGGACGGCTGGCCGTGGAACAAGGGGGTCATGGGGGCCTTCTTCAACCACAGCTACCTGCCGCAGCTGGTCCTGCGCCTGGGCATCGCCTATGTGCTGGGCGCCCTCTTTGCCATCGGCTACCTTGTTTTTACGCGCCGGGACCGCCAGTTTCGCCGGGAGGCCCTGGTCTTTTTCGGCAGGGTGGGGCTGATCAGCCTGGCGGTTGCGCTGCTGGCCGCGGCCTGGTATTTCACCGTGGTGCCCTCCGCCTTCAAGACCCATTCCCTTTATGCGGTCATGACCTCCCGCCTGTCCCAGCAGCCCGGCTTATTCTGGCAGATCAACCTGGGCGGCGCGGTTTTTCTGCTGCTTTTCTGCCTGCTGGCCCTGGCCAGGTCCGTCATCTCCGCCCGGCTGCTGGTGGTGCCGGCCCTGGTGGTGGCGATGCTTTTCGTGGCCCAGTTCGAGCGCATCCGGGAGTTTATCCGCGGCCCCTATCTGATGCCCGGCTATATGTATGCCAACCAGGTACTGCTTGAGGAGACGCCGCTGTTCATTAAAGAGGGCATGCTGCCCCGCTCTTACTGGTATAACGCCACCGCCAAGGCCGATCCGCTGAGCCGGGGCGCCTATCTCTTTGCCCAGAACTGTGCGGCCTGCCATACCATCGGCGGCATCAACAGTATCGTTGACCGGGTGCAGGGCAGAAGCGTGGACGGCATCTACGTCATCCTCGGCCACACCCAGGAAATGGTGCCCTTCATGCCCCCTTTTTCCGGCACGGATCAGGAGCGGCGGGCCATGGCCGACTTTCTCTTCGGGCTGGCCGACGGCAGCATCAATCCCGGCGTGCCGTCCCGCTTCACGCCGCTGAGCAAAGGCCGGTGACATGAATATTCTCTTTGATATCCTGCTGCAGAAGCCTTTGCCCGACCCCTGGCTGCAGGGCCTGCTCTTTGCCGCCTTCACCCTGCATCTGCTCTTTGTGCTGTTCACCCTGGGCACGGCGATGCTGGCCATTGCCTACATGCTGCGCGGCCATTGGGGCGGCAGTCCCCGGTCCCTCCGCCTGGCGGTCCGCATCGCCGGGGCCTTCATGAGCCACAAAAGCCTGGCCGTGGTGCTGGGGGTGGCGCCCCTGCTCTTGATCCAGGTCACCTATACCATTCCCTTCTTTACCGGCGTGACGCTCTTTGCCCCGTACTGGCTGGCCGTCATCGGGCTGCTCATCGTGGCCTTTCTCGTTTTTGATCTGCTGGCCCACCGCCTGGAGGGCAACCGCTTTGCGGTGCTGCTCATGGGTATCATCGGCCTGCTTTGTCTGCTCATTGTGCCGGGCATCTTTGTGCTGATTCTCTCGGTCTCCGAGCATCCCGGCAGCTGGCTTGCCATCATTGACCAGGGGTACCGCCTGCAGGGTCCCCTGCTCATCCACTGGCTGCTGAGATACCTGCACGTGCTGGGGGCGGCCGTGGTCTTCGGGGCGGCATTCCATTATTTCTTCGCCGCCGAGGGCCAAGAGGACCGGAGATCCCTGCTACGCGGGCTTACGGCCGGCACCCTGCTGCAGATTCTTCTCGGCATCATGCTCTATGGTCTGCTGCCCATCAGGCCGGCGATGCTGGTCAATCTCTGCCTCTTTGTCGCGGTGGCGGGCTGCGTTCTGTTGCTCTGGTATCTGTTTTCCAGGGGCGGCGGAGCGGATGCGGCCCTCTCCTTGCGGACCATTGTGCCCATGGCGATGTTTATCCTGGTGGCGATGCTGCTGGTGCGGCAGCTGATCCAGAACCGGACATATCTGCCGTTCACGGCGGCCCTGCAGGAAAAGTCCCGGACCCACGACCGGGAGATAGGCGCATTCACCCGGGAAAGCCTTGACCTCTACCAGAGCAGACTGAATATGGTCTACGACAATGGCCCCACCATCTATGCCCAGGCCTGCGCCTTCTGTCACGGCGAACTGGCGGACGACGCCGGCCCGGAGGCGAAAAATCTGGCGGTGCCCCCGGAAAACGTCGCCGCCGTGCGGACTACGACCCCTTATCTCCACCAGATCCTCACCCGGGGCGTGCACGGCTCGGCCATGCCCTACTTCACCTTCCTGGACCGTAACAAACTGGATGCCCTGACCGACTATCTCAACGGCAGGTACCAGACCATCGGCAAGCCCGGAGCTCTGCCAAAGCCCGTCTCAGCAGAAACGTTAAACCAGGCAAAAGAGGTCTATACCCAGACCTGCACCCCCTGCCACGGCCAGGACGGCCGCGGCACCGAGCAGTCCCGCGGCTACCGCCCGCCGCCGCCCGACTTCACCGCCTACGGCCTCACGCCCCAGCGGACCTTTGAGGTAATCAGCAAGGGCTACCCCGGCACTTTGATGCCCGGCTTCGGTCATCTGCCGGAAGCGGTGCGCTGGGGCCTGGTGCAGGTTGTCGGCAGCAAACGCCTTCCCTAGTGGCAGAAAGATCCTCTTACCAGGAAAATTTCACCAAGAGTTAAGGGAGAGAACGACTTATTTGTAAAAACTAAGACACGATCTTACACTCTATCGTAAGAAATTTTGACCAAACCTGACAATTGAACATTCATAGTAGATCTATTAACCTGAGGGCAGTTTAATATTTTCAAATATAAGATGTGGCAATCTCAAGGGGGTAACGATCAAGGTCTATTGTCTGTCAAAGATTTGGTAAATATCCACTGCCCGGCTACGGCACGGTAGCCGCTGGAAATCGCCTGGTGTCGACCCGAATGCTAGGTGGTGTGGGGAGGGGGAGAGAAAAACTTCCTTTTTCCGATTGGGCTGTTTGATCATTTGTCTACCCTTTGTCCTGTAGTGAGGCTCGCGTATTTGGCCGGTAAAGGAGCAACCCCATTGCCGCAATAGCCGCGAACGACGCGCCGGCAATAAATGTCGACGAGGCGCCGAATACGCTCCATAATGATCCTGCAATGACGCTTGCCAACAATAGCGCCCCACCACTCACCAAATTAAAAACCCCGAAGGCCGTACCGCGAAGATCAGCCGGTGCGGTATCGGCAACCAGCTTCGAGAGCAACCCTTGGGTCAGCGCCATGTGCAGACCCCAGAATGCCGATCCAAGAAATGCAATCCCAGACGACGTAGCTAAAGCCAACACGATATCAGCAACGACGAGTACCCCAAGTCCCATCAATAGAAGCGTTCGCGCCGAAAGTCGGTCAGCCGCCGCGCCTGCTGGATACGCAAATATGGAATAGACAATATTCATCACAATCATGATCGCTGGCACGTAGCCAACCGCAAGCCCCACGTCCTGGGCACGAAGAATCAGAAACGCCTCGCTGAAACGAGCGAGGGTAAAGACTGCTCCGAGCGCGACGACAAGCCAGTACCTCATGGAAAGTCGTTTAGCATCAGTCAACGTCAGGTGATTTCCGAGACCGGCGGCATGGTCCGTTGACTCGGGCTCGCGCACCGCAACTATCAGTAGAATAACTGCGAGAAACGCCGGTACGACAGCTACCCACAACACGGCTTTTATGTCGTTCGCGAGCCAAATCATGAATGCGACAGCGAGCAGCGGTCCGACAAACGCCCCGACCGAATCGAGCGACTGGCGCAAACCATAGGCAGCGCCCCGAAGGTACGGTGGTGCGATATCGGCGACCAATGCGTCCCGTGGCGCGCCTCGAATGCCTTTACCGATACGATCGACCAAGCGTGCTCCGAACACCCACCCGATCGATGTGGCAAGTGGAAATATCGGTTTGGTTATAGCAGCCAGTCCGTATCCAACCACCGCCAGAAATTTTCGTTTTCGGAAGTAATCGCTGATCACTCCCGAAAATACCTTCGTGATCGCAGCAGCTGCCTCGGCAACACCTTCAACGATCCCAATGGTGACCATGGATACACCGAGCGTCGTGGCCATGAATATCGGCAAGAGGCTGTGGACAAGCTCGGATGAGATGTCCATAAACATCGAGACAAATCCAAGCGCCCAGATGTCTTTCGGCAATTTGCGGCCAAAGCCCTTTTTGTTCTGTTCGTCCGGCATGTTCTGTACGATCATTTACCTTGTCCCCTTAGGCTTACTACCACTTGCGCCTCTTGGCTTCTTGGTGCGATTCGGGTCCGCCGAGGGCGGTTTACTGCTGTTTTTTGCTGTTGAGACCCAACCGATTATGCCAAATAGTTACCAGGTGCAGTAGCGTTTCAAGACTGGCCTTGAGTGCCGGCGACAGGTTCTTTTCGTTTGCCAGCAAGTCTTTGACCTGCTTAATGGTTGAATCTGCATTGATCTTATCAGTTGTCATCCAGACCCCCGTGTTTGTGTTGAATCAATATAACACGGTTTTTGGAACCGAATTTTTTGCCCTCAGGATGCCCCTGCAAGAAGAGATTACATTTTGTGCATGCTCGGACCTATAAGTGATCGCCGATATTGAACCAGGTGCCGTCTAATAGTCCTGTTTGGCGAGTTAAAGCAAGCCCAATCTTGGACGCAGTTTTTTGAAAAATGATACGAAAACCGTGTCAAGAACTTTGTTCAGTAAACTGCTTTTGTTTGAGCTGGATAGTTACAAAAATCGTATGTTATTTCCCCGCGAGCGGTCGTAGCGGACCTCTTGAGCGAGAACTCGCGGCCAGAGCGTCTGTAGCAAAAATAGTGTACGCCCTTCCCCCCCCCCCCCGATCAGTGACTTGATCCATGCGCTCCGCGCTACCAATAACCTTAGTCGCATCTGCTGTTTCATTGTCCTTGGTGATATACCGTCAGAGTCCACCTTCTCGCGAGCGTTCACCGAGTTTGCCGCCATTGGACTCGGAAATCTGGTACACGATGCCCAGGTGCGGGATTACCTTGCAGGCAAACCGGAACTTTACAGCCATTGTCTCTCACAACGGCTAACCGAGTGTCCACTATTTCATAGCAGGTTCAAGTTTTACGCCGTCATCCCGATGGTTTTGCGGAAACGAAACAGTGTGATGGAGAAAAAAACAGTACCTATCAGGACGAGAATAATGAATTGCGGCCACACCACATCCAGGCCCGCCCCTCGATAGAGAATCGCCTGGGCAAGTGAGACAAAGTGGGTGGTCGGCGCTATCTGCATTACAACTTGAATAAAGTCAGGCATGCTTTCGCGCGGCGTGACCCCGCCGGAGAGCATCTGCAGCGGTAACAGCAAAAGCATCAACAGCAGTCCGAACTGCGGCATCGAGCGCGCGATGGTGCCCATGAAAATGCCCATGGAAGTCGTGGCGAACAGGTGCAGCGCGGCGCCGACCAGAAACAGTGCGAGCGAACCTTCAATGGGCACCGACAGCAGCCCCTGTACCACAAACACCAGGGAAAAAGCACAGGCGACAAGCACCACCAGCCCCATGGACCAGACCTTGCTCGTCATGATCTCAAAGGGCGTCACCGGCATGACCAGCAGATGTTCGATGGTCCCATGCTCCCGCTCACGGATCAGAGCGGCGCCGGTGAGTACGATGGACAGCATGGTGACATTGTTGATTACCTCCATCACCGCACCGAACCATGCTTGGGTCAGGGAGGGGTTGAAGCGCGCCCTCAGTTCAAGATCGACCGGTTGCGCTGCAATCCCGCGATAACGCTGGACGAATTCGGCTACCTCGCTGCTGATCATGGTCTGGATATAGCCGCTGCCGCTAAAGGCTTGGGTCATGCGGGTCGCATCAACATTCAACTGAATGGTTGGTTGTCGCCCTGCCAGCAGATCATGCTGGAAATCCGGCGGGATGTTCAGGGAGAAGGTGTCAAGGCCGGTATCCATCCGGGTATCCATCTCGGCCTGGCTGATCATCACCGGCGGGAGAAAATGTGGAGGATAAAAGGCGTCAACGATACGCGCTGACAGCGGCGACCGATCTTCGTCAACAATGCCGATCGGTGCCTTGTTAAGGGTTTCCGGCATTGCTGTGGCACCCGAGTACACCGAAACCGTGAAAGCAAAGACGATCAGCACCTGCATTATCGGGTCCCGGGCCAGGCTGCGCAGTTCCTTTATGCCCAGTTGTCGAATGTTGTCAATACGCATATTCAGCGCTCCTGTTTCCGTAACACCACCACGCATAGCCCCGTCAGCAAGGGAACGGCCAGTATCAGCGGCATGAAGGCGGCATGAAGGTCCGCGAAGCCAAGGCCCTTGGAAAATGTGCCGCGGGCAATGGTAAGGAAATAGGTGGTGGGATAGACGTTACCGATCATTCTGCCCAACCCCTCCAGTGCTGAAACCGGGGAGGTCATGCCGCAGAACTGCACCGCAGGCAGGAGGGTGAGAACGGCAGTGCCAAAGATTGCGGCAATCTGGCTGCGCACGAAGGTGGAGAATAACAGCCCCATGGCAGTCGCCGAGGTTACATACAGCAGTGCAGCGACGGATAAGGTGAAAAAGTTCCCCTTCATCGGCACGCCGAAAACGGTTACCGCCAGCAATGACATGAGCAAAAAGTTAACCATTGCCAGCCCGATGTAGGGCAGTTGTTTGCCGAGGAGAAATTCGAGCCGTGTAACAGGAGTGACATAGAGGTTGACGATGGAGCCAAGCTCTTTTTCCCGCACTACGCTGAGCGCCGTGAGCATCGCCGGAATCATCAACAGCAACAGCGGAATCACTGCCGGCACCATCGCCACCAGACTCTTGACATCGGGGTTGTAGCGGAACCGCGTTTCGATGTTGACCAGGCCAGCGGAACGGGGCTGACCAAGCTTGCGAGCGGCCATATCGGCCAGCCAGTGGGCATGCATACCGCGCACATAGCCCTGAATGGTTTCGGCACGTTGCGGCATGGCGCCATCGATCCACGCACCGATCGCCACCGGAGTGCCGCGCGCAAGATCGCGGGCAAAACCCGGTGGTATTTCCAGGGCCAGACTGATCTCGCCGGCCCGCATGCGCCGGTCAAGATCTGCGTAATCGGTAATTGGCGCATGTTCGATGAAATAATAACGCGAGCCGGCAAGATTGAGCGCATAGTCGCGGCTGGTCGAGGTCTGGTCGCGATCGAGCACGGCAAAGGAGAGATCCTCCACATCCAGGGTGATGCCGAAACCCATGATGAACATCAGAATAACGCTGCCGAGCAGCGCCAGTGTGGCCCGGATCGGATCCCTGCGCAGTTCAAGCGCTTCGCGCCGGGTGTAGCTAAACAGACGGCGAAGGTCAAAGCCGATTTTTTTGTTAGGGGCGATTGTGTCGTGTGGTGGCGGTGAGGGAGGGACCAGCGCCGCGCCTGCTGCATACTCCGGGGTCTTACTCTCGGGCACGGCGTCTTCCAGATAGCCGATAAATGCCTCTTCCAGTGTTGCTGCCCCGCGTTTTTCAACCAGCGCAGCAGGGGTGTCGCTGACCAGCACCTGGCCGGCATGCATCAGGGAGATGCGGTCGCAGCGTTCGGCTTCATTCATGAAATGGGTTGAAATGAAGATGGTGACTCTGTCATGGCGGGAGAGGTTAATCAAAATTTGCCAGAAGGCATCGCGGGCGATGGGGTCAACCCCTGAGGTGGGCTCATCAAGGATCAGCATCTCCGGATGATGGATCATCGCCACAGCCAGGGAGAGACGCTGACGTTGCCCAAGGGGGAGGCTGTCGGGTAGCCCGTCCATGACCCCGGTCAGGCCGAAGCGGTTGGCCATCTCGCTTACACGTCCGGGGATCTGGTCGACTGGTACGCTGTATAGCCTGGCATGCAAGGTCAGGTTCTGTTCCACGGTCAGCTCGGAATAGAGAGAAAAGGACTGGGTCATGAACCCGACGCGCCGACGGGTAGCAATATCCTTCGAATTCACCGCCTGGCCGAAGAGCCAGGCCTCGCCCTCGCTGGCAGTCAGCAGTCCGGTCAACATCTTCATAGTCGTTGTCTTGCCGCAGCCATTGGAGCCGAGAAAACCGAAGATCTCGCCGCGTTTGATACGGAAATTCACATGATCCACCGCAGTGAAGTCGCCGAAACGCATCGTCAGATCCTTCGCCTCGATTGCTGCCTCACCGTCATCGGCTGGACGTGGCGGGATCCGCACCGCTTGGTGGCCGGCGCGCTTTTCTTCCGGCAGCAGAGCAATGAAGGCGGTCTCCAGATTGTCGCTGGCGGTGCGGTCGAGAAGTTCCTGAGGCGTGCCGGTATTCAGCACCCGCCCGGCATCCATGGCCACCAGCCAATCGAAACGGGCAGCCTCTTCCATATAAGCGGTGGCCACCAGTACGCTCATGCCGGGCTTGTTTGCCCAGATACGCGCGATCAGATCCCAAAATTGCCTGCGCGAGAGCGGGTCAACCCCGGTGGTGGGCTCATCGAGGATCAGCAGATCGGGATCGTGGATGAGCGCGCAACACAGGCCCAGCTTTTGCTTCATGCCGCCGGAGAGCTTGCCGGCTGGCCGGTCCCGGAAAGGCGCCAGGCCGGTCGCATGCAACAATTCGCCGATGCGGCGTTCACGTTCTTGGCGACCGTGACCGAACAGACGGGCGAAAAACTCGACATTCTCGAATACCGACAGCGTTGCATAGAGATTCTTGCCCAACCCTTGCGGCATGTAGGCAATGCGAGGGCAGACGTCTTTCCGGTGGTGTGCTTCGGCCATGTCACCAGCCAGTACCTTGACCTGGCCTGCCTGAATAACCCGTGCGCCGGAAACCAGCGAAAACAGACTGGATTTGCCTACCCCGTCCGGCCCGATCAGTCCGACCATTTGTCCAGCCGGAAAATCAAGGGTGATAGCGTCCAGGGCAAGCGTCTTGCCGTAGCGCAGGCTGACATCGGTTAACCGCGCGACCGGCGCGGTGCCTGCCGCAACCGACGGGGAAACCGAATCACGACCGGTCATTGCGGGAGCCTCACCTGCATGGTGTCTGGCCACTCTATCTGCTGATCGATTCGGACATAGGCCATGCCCGGCAGGCCGGTCTTGACCTGCCGGATATGTTTCCTGAGGAGATCAGGGGCGATCTGCGCCTTGACCCGGAACATCAGCTTCTGCCGTTCGCTGGCAGTTTCCACGGTCTTGGGCGTGAACTGGGCAACGTCGGCGACGAAGGACACTGTCGCCGGGATGACGTAATCCGGGGCAGCATCGAGCACCAGGCGCACCTCAGAGCCGATCGCAACTCCTCCGGCAACAGCGGTAGGGAGGAAGAAAGTCATGTACACATCGCCCAGATCGAGCAGATTGAGCACCTTGCCTCCGCTGGCAACCACTTCCCCGGGCTGGGCAATGCGATATTGCACCCGGCCATCCCGGGTCGCTTTTAAGTTGCTGTCGTTGATATCCGCTTGGAACCGTGCAACCGTTGCCCGTGCCGCTTCAACAACCGACAGGGCTTCGATCTTCTGGGATTTCACTGTGGCGATGGCGGCCCCAGCCGCGACCATCTGGGCCTTTGCCGCCCGCACCATCGCCTGAGCGCTCAGGACCTGGGCCTGGATGTCGTCTAGGTCCTGGGCGGCGATGGCGCCGGTCCGGGCCAGGGGCTCTAACCGCGCCAGACGTTTTTTCGCAACTGCAAATTCGGCCTCACGCTGCGCCACCAGAGCCGAGGCGGCTGCTTCCTCGCTCTGGCGCTGGGCCGTCTGGTTCTGCACGGTTTCAACAGCACTTTGCGCCTTACGCAGATTTGCCTCAGCCTCGCGGAGCTGGGCATCGAGCACCTCCGTGTCCATCCGCGCGACAATCTGACCGGAGGTGACGAAATCTCCTTCATTTACCAGAATAGCCTTGATGCGGCCGGCGATCTTGGCGGCGATGTCGATCTCCACCGCCTCGATGCGCCCATTGCCACTGGCAATACCATCATCCTTTGCCTTGTGGCCATATAGCTGCCATAGAACCAGGGCCAAAATGCCCATTGCCACAACCACTATAACCCTGATCAATAATTTTTTTTTCATGTCCACGAACCTCTTCGTCGTCGATGCTCATCCCACCCACGGTGCTGACCATCTTTTCAGGTACCCGCGAGATTAAATCCTCTGGCAAACAATGCCAGACAGGCATCCACCACATCAGGATCATAACTTTTCCCCCGCTGCCTGGCAATCTCCAGTAAAGCTGCCCCTTTCCCCTTGCCGGCCCGGTAAGGACGATGGGAGGACATGGCTTCAACCACGTCGGCCACGCCAACTATGCGTGCCTCCAGGAGAATCTCGTCGCCAACAAGACCGGCAGGATAACCGCTGCCGTCCATGCGTTCATGGTGTTGCTGCACAATTCGCGCAATGGGCCACGGGAATTCGATTTCCTGTAAAATTTCAAAACCTGCCTGGGGGTGGGTCTTCAGCAGTCCGAATTCGATATCCGTTAACCTTCCAGGCTTGCACAATATCTCGGCAGGGACATAGAGTTTACCGATATCATGGATAATTGCCGCGGTCCTGATGCCTTTGATCCTGTCTTTGTCAAGGCCGCCCATCTGACTGGCGATGGCGCAGGCTAAATGGGCCACCCGTTGTTGGTGTCCCGCCGTGTAGGGATCTCTTTTTTCCGTTGCCGACGCCAGGGCTTTGACTGTCTCGTCTACCACCCGGATCATCTTCTCCAGACTTTCTCTAACTGCCGTTTCCAGCTTGATTTTCTCGGTGATGTCGTAAAGAACGGCCACGGTGCCGATGACACGGTTTTTGTCATCAAGCACAGGCGCCGCAGAATAACTGACTCTTATATCCAAACCATCTTTTCTGGTAGCGCTGAGGGGCATGGAATTGAATACTTCCATGAGCAATGTCCGTCGGCGCAACTCTTCGTAGGCTCCCCAGCCATTTCGTGAAAGAACGCCAATTGATCGGCCAAGGACTTCCTCCTCTTGCCAGCCGGAAATCTGCTCGGCAGCGTTGTTCCACAACCTGATATTGCCATCAAGATCAATGGCAACAATTCCGAGAGGCGAGGACTTGACCAGGGCCTGCATTCCCTGGGCATTCATCCTGATATCAGGTTGCCAGATTTCTTCAGGATTTTCTTTATGTCTAGTTTGCATATAATAAGTGGATCCCAATCTGCCTCATAGCAGGCTCTCAACTGTAAAAGACATACTTCGTATAGACCAAGCACAAGAGTGAACATTCATTCCGGAAGCGGGATTAACAAATTTTGTTTGAAACCAGCCAGCGCCTTTACCTTTTTATATACCTTTTGATTCCATCCCAGCAGGCTTGGATGGTCTGCATAATTAAATGATCATCCAGCTCGATGAAGCCGAGAATATGAGCTCTTGCCACTGCCTGAAGTGGGTCAAAAACCAGAGCAAAGAGTACTACCAGTGGGAGGTCCTTCACAATTTTTTGCCCCACTCCCTTTTCAAGAAGCCAACGGTACACATCCGCCTCTTGTCTGTTTCCCAAGAGCCAATCCCTGCGTAACGCTACGCCATAGGGTGAGCTGAGGTATTGCTCCAGATACCGAAAATCAACAGGGTTAGCGATAAAGTAGCGAAGTAGTGCCGTGCCAAGGTGAAGAAACTGAACCCTGAGGGGCTTATGCACGTCATATCCCTCAAGGAGAGCCATACGGATTTTGTCATGAAGTTCACGAAACAGCTCTGAGATAAGCACGTCCTTGTTTTCGAAATAGCGATAGATGGTCCCTGCCCCCACGCCAGCCCGCTGGGCAATACTGGCTATGGATGCGCCATGGAACCCATTCTCGGCAATCAGTTCCATCGTCGCGTGGAGTATTTCTTGACGTTTTTCGGATGTCTCCATGCAGGGGCCTCGCTTCAGAATGAACGTTTCAATCTCCCAAAAACCAACTGATGCCGATTGTGAACAAGCTTGTATTCACTCCTAAATTCGGGCTGTCAATGCCGGCATTTGACAGATGCAGGAAGCGGTATTGCAGCGTGAGAGCTTTTTTCGGTGTCAGGAAGTAATGCACGCCACCTCCCGCTTGCAAAATGAATTCGAAGCGTGTGCTCAGGTCCGGCTCCCCTATATCGGTTTCCGCGATGCCTGCTCCTACATTGAGAAATGGCGTCAATCGCTCGTTGCCTGTAAAATTGTACCTGGCAAGCGGCGAAGCTCCAATGACGTGGCGATGTTGGGGCTCAAACTGCGCACCGCCAAGCAGCTCAAGGAGTAGCTCCCAATTGCCTCTGTACCATTTGTCTCCTGCTGTACGATCAATAAGAATCCATCCATAATTGATCCCGGCAAGCGCCATGTCATGGGTTTGTTCGCTCCCAAACACTTTCATCCCCGGCCCTGCACCAATCCAATAGTCCACTTCCTTCATCCCTTTTTTCAAGCCGTTGCGTAAGGACTCATCTGTGTCCATTGAGGATACATCCTGCGCTTCCGTTCGAGGCTCCAAGGTTGCAGCCATTGCTTGACCGAGGTTTATAGAGATGTAGATACAAAATGTTGAAAGCAACAACCGAACAACAACTCGACGCATAAAGCCTCCCTTTAAAAATTCTTCCATGAATCTCACCGGATTGCATAATATGCTCCAGGGTAACCAAACCCGGTTCTTGTAGCACAGGGAACACTCCAGTCCAAATTTCTACTTCAATACCGACGGAGAACCAGCTTCATAAATTTCGTCCGCTACGCCGGATGGAAATTAGCAGCCAGATCCCTGCTATTGCCGCACCTATGAAACCAAGCAGACCGAACAACGGTAAACCAAGCAGTACGGGACCGCGCTCGACGGTCATAACGATGGAAGAACCGATGATCAGGGCGGCGATAACCACGCCCATGGTCAGACGACTGGTGGCGCGATCCAGTTGGTTCCCGAAATGCTGCAATCGCGTCACATCAACATGCACCTGAAGTTTGCCGCTGCGGGCGGAACGTAAGAGTTGGCGCAGGTCCTGAGGCAATGCGGCGAGGATGTCAAGCCCCCCGGACACCGCCTGCCATCCCCGTTTGGCAAGGGCATCAGGGGCATAACGGGCCATTATTGCCCGGCGCAGGAAAGGGGAGAACTCGCTCACCATGTCAAACTCTGGATCGAGTTGGCACCCCATACCTTCCAGGGAGATCAACGCTTTAGTCAGCAGCGTCAAATCCGGCGGTAAAGCGAGGTGGTAATCGCGGAGCAGAGTGGTCAGATCAGCAAGTATGTTGCTGATATTGAGTTCTTTCAGGGGAACGCCGTGATACTGATCAACAAGGCCGTCAATTTCCAGTTTCAGGCTGTCCATGTCGATGTTTGCATCCCCGGCCCAGTCGAGCAGCACTTCGACAACGGGGTCGGCCTCCCTCTCCACCAGACCATGAAGCAGATCCACGAACTGGCTGCGTCGATCAAGGGACAGGTGGCCGACCATGCCGAAATCGATGAAGGCGATACGGTTTTCTGGCAGGTAAAAGACATTGCCCTGATGCGGATCAGCGTGGAAAAAACCATCCTCCAAGATCATCTTCAACACTGCCTGGGCACCACGTTGGGCTAGAATTATCCGGTCCAGACCGGACTGATCGATGGCTTTGAGGTCACGGCCGGGGATGCCGCTGATTTCTTCCTGCACGTTCACCCGTTCGCCGGTCCATGCCCAATAGACCCTGGGGATGACGATTTCGGGATGTGCTGTAAAATTACGGGCAACGCGTTCCGCATGGCGACATTCTGCGGCCAGATCCAGTTCGCGGCGCAGGGACAGGGTGAATTGGCGCACCACATCTTGTGGTCTGAACCGGCACATCTCCGGGTACTCCGCCTCGACAATTTTTGCCAGGCGCTGCAGGAGCCGCAGATCGGCTTCCACGATCGGCCGGATACCGGGACGCCGCACCTTGACAATGACCGCATCGCCATCCAGTAGACGTGCGCGGTGGACCTGGGCAATGGAGGCTGCGGCCAGCGGTTCTGGATTCAGCACGGCGAATACCTCTTCCGGCGCAGCGCCCAGATCTTCCTGCAACTGCTGCCGGATTTGTGCAAACGGCACTGACGGCGCACGATCCTGCAATTTCTCGAATTCGGCAATCCACTTGGGGGAAAACAGGTCCATGCGGGTGGCGAGGATCTGGCCCAGTTTGATGAAGGTTGGCCCCATCTCCTCCAAAGCGCCGCGTACTCTCGCTGGCGGCTCCAGCCGAGCCAGTTCGCCGACCTCTTTCCAGTGCAGCACTTTGCCTGCGCGTTCCAGGGCATTTCCCATCCCCAGCCGACGCACCATATCGCTGAATCCATAGCGGATCAGAATCGAAGCGATATCGTGGAGCCGCCCCAGATCACGGGCGGCACTCAGTGTTTCCCAAAGCATGAAGGCTATTACTGTTCCTTTTTGTTACTGCTGGTTTTCTTGAGCGTCTCGGCAATCCCCTCGAGAAAACCGGCGGTGGCCAGGGACAGCAGTTCCCCCACCTTCCGGGCCGAATCGGCTCCGGCGTTCACGCTTTCGCGCACATCCTTTTCCAGTTGCCCGGTCAGCTTTTCCGCCGCCGCTTTCGCCGCCGCGCCCACCTCAGTGCCGGTGTTGCGGGCGTGCTGGGCCAGGTTGCCCAGCCCCTCCCTTACCGCGCCATCCGAGGCCCTGGCTATATTCTGTACAGTATCCAGGAACATATCCTCCAGGGAGCGCAGATCATCCAGCCCCCGCTTGAGGTCCTGGGAGCCGAACTCCTTGATGTGACCAGCCGCCTCCTCGATGGCCAGTTTTGAAGCCTCCGCCGACTTCGCCAGGGCCTCATCCACACCGGCCATCGTCTCCCGCAATGCCTGTTCGGCATGGGCGCCCTTCTCCTTTGCGCCAAGGCTCGCACCCTGCAGCACCGCCTGGACGACCTCCCGCATCTTTTGCACATCCAGGTGGCCCGCGCTCAGCGCCTCCAAGGTGATGTCACGGACCGTTTCGTGGATGTTCTCCCCCTCTGCCACTGCGGCACGGGCTTTATCTTCTGCCTTTCGGTTATGATTTTCCTGTGTTGTTTGCTCATTCATTGACTTCACCTCTGTAGATTTGTAGATTTGGTTGCCATAAAAAGACGGCCCTCTATTGCACGGCGAACCCATGCCCAGAAGGGTGAGGCACTCCTGTGTATTTGTTTGTGGGGCAAACGCCAAACAATCAATTCTTATTTAAATGAACATTATAGACTTCACTCAAATCATAAGGTTTACCCATTATTTATATGGTAAAGCGACAGGTAATTGCATGCACCAACCTCAATCTCGCGGTTCTTCACCGGAGTAAAGCCGTAAAGGCGGAGCGTCTCATCAAGTTCCGCCGGACTGAAGCGGATATTGAGCGGCGGGCCGGGATGACCGGATATTTTCTTAAACTCAATCACAGCCAGAACACCCCCTGGTTTCAAAACCCTTTTGATTTCGCGCAACACACTCCGATCGGTGCCCAGCTGCACCAGGTCATGGAATACCGTGGCCATGAGGCAGATATCTATAGTGCCGTTACCAAGGGGAAGTGAACAAAGATCAACGAATCCGGGATAGATAGAGGTGATACCCCTGGCCACGATCTCATCGATCAGCCGGTCGATTCCCGTCTCCAACAAATCAAAGGCAAATATCCGGCCTTGGCATCCAATACGGGTCGCAACCGACAGGGCGTAGTCGCAGTAGCCACCGGCCATAACAAGAAAGATCGTGTCTTCCTTGATATCCAGATCTCTGTAAAGCCTCTCTTGGTCGATGAAATCGAAACAGCTCTTGCCGTCGGCAATGGTTTTTTGCTTTTGTGGCCGATTCACCCACTCACCTCATCAATTTTCTATCATTTATTTCCTGAATTCAATTCTCCGTCCTCTGGCTCCCATCCCATGGCAAAGGTTTTGTTGAAACGTCCCGGAGAGGTGTCTCCATCTCCTTTCCATGAGAGTCACCATGGCTGGTTATTTCCAGTTACTCAGTACCTCCGCCCAATACCGCGTAAATCCTCACCTGGTTAGAGAGTTTGGCCAACCGGAGCGTGATAAGCCCCTGCTGCGCCGCATAGAGGGACCGCTGCGCATCAAGGACGCCCAGATAGCTGTCAATCCCCTTTGTATAACGTTTATTTGAGAGACGATATGTTTCGGCAACGGCATTGACCAGTGATTGTTGCGCCGCGACCCGCTGGTCCACCGTGCCTAGCACTGCAAGGGCATCGGCTATCTCCCTGAAAGCCGTCTGGATTGCTTTCTCGTACTGAGTCAGGACAATTTCACGATCGGCCTTGCTGACCCGCAGTGCGGCCCAGACGCGGGCATCGAAAATTGGCATAACGATCTGCGGGGTAAAGTTCCAGGTGCCTGTTCCGGAATTGAAGAGACCGGAGAGATCGTCGCTTGCGGTTCCCACCGACGTTGTCAACGAAATCCGGGGAAAGAAGGCGGCCCGGGCCGCGCCAATAAAGGCGTAAGCCCCTTTGAGCCGATGTTCCGCCGCTATAATATCCGGTCGGCGCAGCAGTACCTCGGAGGTAAGCCCCGGAGAAATTTCCCTGGGCGGGATGACGTTCTCCAGGTCAACCGGCAACAACTCCTCCGGCACCGGAGCACCGGCCAGAAGGTTCAAAGCGTTCCGGTCCTGGGCCACCAGTTGCGTGTAGAGGGCGACATCTCCACGGGCAGCTTCCACAGGGGTTTGTGCTTGACGCAGATCCAGTTCGGTGGCAATACCAGCATCATACCTTTTTTGTACTAAACCGTAGGTGCCCTGCTGGGTTTCAAGGGTGGACCGGGCCAATTTCAGGATTTCCCGATCCGCCGCCAGGGCCAGATATACACTGGCAACCTCGGACACCAACGCGATCTGGGCGCTGCGCCTGGCCTCATCCGTGGCCAGATACTCCTCCAAGGCCTGATCTTTCAGGCTCTTGATACGGCCGAAGAAATCGATCTCCCAGGAAGCAATGCCCAGATCAAGGCTGTACTGCTCACTTGTCCTTGGATCTCCGGGACTGACAAGATCAGCGGAAAGGCGCTTTTTACCGCCCCCGCCGGTGGCATTGACTGCTGGGAACAGCTCGGCCCGTTGCACGCCGTACAGTGCGCGCGCCCTCTCCACATTCAAGGCGGCCAGCCGCAGATCCCTGTTGTTTTCCAGGGCCATTACGATGACCTTCTGCAACTGTTCATCCGAAAAAAACTCTTGCCGGCTCAGCTCCGGGGCCTCGGGTGTGGCGGGGGCGGCCTGGTAAGCCTCACCCTGGGGCCATTCTCCCGGAACCGGCAATTGAGGTTGGGTGTATTCAGGGGCCAGCGAACAGCCGGCTGCAATGATTGCGACGCAGGCCACCAATAACAACAATAATCGTCTATTCATGGGCGTGTCCCCCAGGGGTACTTACTTCAACATGTTTTATGGTTACTTTCTTTCTGTGTTTTCCCAGGATCTTATAGATCAGCACGTAAAAGAGCGGCGCAAACAGGGTTACCAGAAAGGTCGAGGTCACCGTGCCGCCGAGCACGCCGGTGCCGATGGCCCTTTGCGCCCCCGATCCTGCTCCGACGGCCAGAGCAAGCGGCAGGATGCCGAAGCCGAAGGCCAGCGAGGTCATGATGATAGGCCGCAGCCGCAGTTTAGCCGCTTCCAGGGTCGCCTCAATCAGACCTGCCCCTGCATCAACCCTGGCCCTGGCGAACTGGACGATCAGTATAGCATTCTTGGTGGTCAAACCCAGGGTGGTCAACAGACCGATCTGGAAATAGACGTCGTTGGGCATCCCCCGCATACTTGAGGCAATAACTCCGCCGATAACCCCAAGGGGCAGGGTCAGCAGAATCGCGATGGGGATGGGCCAGCTCTCATACAGGGCCGCCAGACAGAGGAAGACGACAAAGATCGAAAAGGCATAGAGCAATGGCGCCTGGGAGCCTGCCATCCGCTCCTGGTAGGAGAGTCCGGTCCAGTCATAGCCGATGCCCTGGGGCAGCTTGGCGATGATCTCTTCCATAGCGGCCATGGCCTCGCCGGAACTCCTTCCCGGGGCCGGCTCTCCCCAGATATTGATCGACGGGAAGGCGTTGAAGCGCTCCAGCTTAGGCGAACCCATGACCCAGCGGCCTGAGGCAAAGGAAGAGAAGGGAACCATCTTGCCGACGCTGTTACGCACATAGAGCTTTTCCATATCCTGCGGCAGCATGCGATAGGGCGCATCCACCTGGGCATAGACCTTTTTAACCCGGCCGGACTGGATGAAGTCATTGACATATGCGCTGCCGAAGGCCGAGGCAATGGTGTTGTGGATGGAAGAGATGGGAATCCCCAAGGCGCCGGCCTTGTCCCAGTCCACATTGATGTGGTATTCGGCCACGTCACTCATGCCGTTGGGCCGGACTCTGACCAGACGCGGATCCTGGGCCGCCATGCCGAGGAGCTGGTTGCGGGCCTCCATCAATTTTTCATGACCCATACCGCCCCGGTCCAACAACTGTAGATCAAACCCGGTGGCCATCCCCAGTTCAATGACCGGCGGGGGCGGGAAGGCGAAGACCATGGCCTCTTTTATCTGGGAAAAGGCCCCCATGGCTCGACCGGCGATGGCCCCGACCTTCAGGCCCGGCCGCTGGCGCAGCTCCCAGTCTTTCAGTTTGACAAACCCCAGGGCCATGTTCTGTCCTTCACCGCCAAAACTCGTACCTGCTATTGTCATGATGGAATCCACCCCATCTTTCTCCTGCTCCAGAAAATAGTCCCTGACCTTGTTAATCACGGCCTCGGTCTGTTCCAGGCTGGATCCAGAGGGTAGCATGGCCTGGACCATCAGGATACCCTGGTCTTCATCCGGAATATAGGATGTGGGCATAAGCTGGAACAGATAGCCCATGGCCCCCACAATCAACATAAACAGGAACAGGTAACGCAGTTTTTTGGCCAGAACCCGACCGACCAGCCGGACATACAGATCCCGAGCGCGGAAAAAACTCCGGTCGAACCAGCGGAAAAAGGGGCGCAAAAACCAGACCGCGTTGTCCGAGGGTTCATGTCCCTTGGGCACCTGTTTGAGCATGGTGGCGCAGAGCACCGGAGTCAGAACCAGGGCAACCACCACCGAAAGGAGCATGGACGAAATGACGGTCACGGAAAACTGGCGATAGATGACCCCGGTGGAGCCGGGAAAGAAGGCCATGGGGCCGAAGACCGCCGACAGCACCAGGCCGATGCCGATCAGGGCGCTGGTGATCTCGCCCATGGATTTGGCGGTGGCCTCCCGGGGCGAAAGGCCCTCCTCGGCCATGATGCGCTCAACGTTTTCCACCACCACGATGGCGTCATCCACCAAAAGCCCGATCGCCAGTACCATGGCGAACATGGTCAGCATATTTATGGAAAAACCGAACAGCCCCAGGATCCCGAAGGTTCCTAGTAACACCACCGGCACAGCGATGGTGGGAATCAGGGTGGCTCGGAAGGTGCCCATAAAGAGATACATGACAACAAAGACCAGCAGGACGGCCTCAAACAGGGTCTTAACCACCTCGTCAATAGCCACCTCCGTAAAGGGGGTGGTGTCGTAGGGATAAATCACCTTCATACCGGGTGGGAAATAGTGACTCATCTCCTCCAGTTTCTGCTTAATAGCATTGGCCGTATCCAGCGCATTGGCGCCTGCGGCCTGGCGAATTGCCATGGCGGCGGCGGGTTTGCCATTGTAATTGGCCACGATATCACTGCGTTCAGTCCCCAGTTCCGTGCGGCCGATGTCCTTAACGCGGACCACCGAGCCATCCGGATTGGTACGGATGGGGATGGCGGCAAACTCCTCCGGGGTCTGGAGCAGATGCTGAACGATGATGGCGGCGTTCAGGCGCTGGCCCTCCATGGCCGGTGACCCGCCTAATTGACCGGCGGAGACCTCGACGTTGTAAGCCCTGAGTGCCAGGATGACATCTTCCATGGTCAGGCTGTAACTGGTCAGCTTGTCGGGATTTACCCAGACCCGCATGGCATACTGGGAGCCGAAATTTTGTACTTCACCGACCCCCGGCACCCTTGAGAGGATCTTTTCCAGATTGGACTGGGCGTAGTCCCGCAGATCATTGCCGTCCATGCGGCCGTCTTCCGAGGTCAGGCCGACAATCAGCAGGTAGTTTCTGGTGGATTTGCTGACCTTGACGCCGGAACGCTGCACCACATCGGGCAGGCTGGCCATGGCCAGCTGCAGCTTGTTCTGCACCTTGGACCAGGCCACATCCGGATCGGTGCCCGGCGCAAAGGTCATCTCGACCCGGGAGGCGCCCGAGGACGAACTGGTTCCGGAAAGATAGAGCATATCGTCCAGCCCGGTCATCTTCTGCTCGATGATCTGGGTCACAGTATTTTCGACGGTCTCGCCCGAGGCCCCGGGGAAATAGGAATCTATGGCAATGGCCGGCGGCGCGATGGACGGATACTGTGAGATGGGCAGATTATAGATCGCCAAGCCGCCTGCCGTCATCATGATTATGGCGATGACCCAAGCAAAGACCGGCCGATCTAAAAAGAATTTTGACAACATCACGCGTCTCCTTCACTGCGTTTTTTGGACGGTGCGTCGACGCTGGCCGCAGGGACTTGTCCGGCTTGGGGCGAAGCAAAAGGAGCAGCTTTGACCACCGTGCCCGGCCGGAGCATCAGCAGCCCTTCGACGATCAATCGGTCGCCCGGGGCAAGGCCTGCCGAAACAAGCCATTTGTCGCCGATGGCCCGATCAAGGGTGAGCGGCCGAAAGCTGGCTTTACTTTCGTCATCAACGATCAAGGCATAGGGATTGCCTTTCGGATCGCGGGACACCCCCTGTTGTGGAATAAGGATGGCCTGCTCATTGACGCCTTCCTTGATCACCGCCAGCACGAACATCCCCGGCAGAATGACCCCCTCAGGATTGGGAAAGACCACCCGCAGGATAACCGAGCCGGTAGTCGGATCCACCGTGACATCGCTGAATTGCAGCGTCCCCTCAATGGGATAGGAAGTGCCGTCTTCCAGGACGAGCTTGACCTTGTTCTGGTCCTTTTCGTGCTGATTGAGGCGGCCGTCCTTCAGGCGGCTCTTCAGGCGCAGCAAGTCGGTGGTGGATTGGGGCATATCAGCGTAAATGGGATCCAGTTGCTGGATGGTGGCCAGGGCCATGGCTTGGTAGGCCGTGACGATGGCGCCAGCTGTGACGTTGGATTTGCCGATACGGCCTGAGATGGGTGCTGTGACCTTGGTGTAACCCAGATTGATGCGGGCAGTCTTCACATTAGCTTCCCAGGACTGTATATCTGCCTCGACCTGGGTCAGGGCAGCAACCGCGTCGTCGTAATCCTGCTGGCTCACTGCTTTGTCCGCCAGTAATCCCTCGTAACGTTCGGCCCTGGACCTAAGCGCAGGCAGATTGGCCACAGACCGAGCAAGTGCGGCCTTGGCATTGTCGAGCGCCGCCTGAAAGGGAGCGGGATCAATCTGATAGAGCACCTGGCCGGCCTTGACCTCGGAACCTTCCGTAAAAAGGCGTTTCTGTACCAGTCCGCTGACCTGGGGCCGAATTTCCGCGATGCGAAAGGCGGACGTGCGTCCCGGCAGTTCCGTGGTTATCTGCACGCGCTGGGGTTTGACCTCCACAACTGATACCGCGGGAGGAGCGGCCTGGGGAGGCACACTGGATGTCGAATCTTTGCCGCAGCCGGTCATCAGCAGACTGCCGGTCATTAATCCTGCGAGAGCAAATACTTTTGCTTTGTGTAATATTTCCATGGGAACCTCATAGTCTTTCGGAATGAACGTTCATTCCGGTATTAAATAAAAAAAATTGGGGCTTTCCCTGCTTGAGCTACCGTCTGATTCCGTCCCAGCAGGCCTCGATAATCTTGCCGATCAGAGCATCATCCAACGGAACCACATCAAGGATGTGGTCCCTCACCACGTAGAGAACCGGACCGAAGGCCAGAGCGAAAATGACCATCAGGGGAAGATCCTTTATCACCTGCTGGGAAATTCCTTCCTCGAAAAGTTCATGGAAAACATCACGATTTTCTCTTGCCCGCAAGATACGCTCCCTGCGGAGCGCCGCACCGTAGGGGGAGTTGTGGAACTGTTCCACATAGCGGAAATCAAGGGGATTCTCCATAAAATACAGCAGCAGCGCCTTGACGAGATGGAGAAATCGTTCCCGAACAGGCCTATCGGGATCATATCCCTGCTGGATGACCGGATACAGTCGATCTTCTATCTCCTCATACAGAACGGAGATGAGGACATCCTTGTTGGCAAAGTAACGGTAAATCGTGCCGGCCCCAACTCCTGCCCGACTGGCGATCATGGCGATGGGAGCCCCGTGGAAACCGTGTTCGGCAATCATTTCAAGAGTAGCACGGGTAATCTCGTCGCGTTTTTCTATTTTCAGCATGTTTCTCCTGCTCCGGAATGAATATTCGCTCTTATTCTATTGATTCACTTTTCGTTTGTCAAGGGAGAAAGTGATGCCTCGGAGTTGGAAATCAATTCTCAGGCAAACTCATTATCCGTTGGCACCGGACGATCCGTTCTTCAATTTGTCATCGGCTCATCAACAGTTTTGCCTCACCAGAGATCCCCGAGGGAGGAGGCTGCGATTTTTTCCCGCGTACTTGCATACCCTATTTTTATTATCTCTTCGGCGCGGCTGAATGAGGATCTCAGGGCGGTCAACCGCCAGAGGCGGGATTGGGTAATGCATGTTTCCATGATATTGATCGAGGAGAGCAAATGCAGGATAGTCTATCCATTTCTACCCTGATATCATCGCGGGGAGAGATAAACGAAAATTTGATAACGTCATCAGATCCATCTGCAATATTAACCGTTCCAGCAAGACAGCAAGTTGATATTATCCTGAGATACGTAACAAAAATGGTCTCATCAAAATTGAAGATGGCTCCGTATTCATCTTAAATCTGCTGATTGTCAGATTTGATGAATATCAATATTCCCATGCTGTCGTATCGAGTGCCGTTTTTTACAACATTCCATTTTGCACACAAGTTGGCACGATCATGTCATTCCGGTGGATCCTGGATCAAGTTCAGGAGGAATCCAGAATAATCAAAGGATTCCTGGTCGCGCTTCGCTTGCCAGGAATGACGACTTTGTTGGATGTGCGAAATATTACCGCCCTCCACCCCCTCACCCCTCAAGAAACCTGAATGGTCAGGGCAATGCCGCCCATGACCATTTTCGTCTTCACGCTGCGTTTCACCAGGTTGACATGGATGTCATCGCCCTTTTTCGCATCCTTGGGCACGTAGACGCGCAAACCAAGGAACCGGTGGTGCTGCGGGGCCAGAATCAGGGAGATGCAGGAACTACATCGCGCCGGGAACGTCTGGACCTTGTAGCCCGGAAAAAACATATCGAGTTTTTCCGGGTTGGCCGAGGTGATCATCTCACGGCAGATACGGTCGGTTACAATTTTTGTTTCATCCCCCTGGCGGCAGGCAAGCAGCTCTTCAACTGTGCTGATGTCCGGTTCAGGCACGGGCATAGTGATCTTCTTCAAGGCATTTCTTGAGGTATCCAGAGAGCGAAGGTAGATGAGTTCCGCCTTGAGGTCCGCATCCTTTTTCAGACGCACCAGCTCCAGGGTACATTTGAGACTGGCGCTGGACCAGCGATTGGCCACCACAAAGGGCAGTACCACCCAGCTGTCGGGCAGGGCGGCGATGATGGTCAGGTTTTTCTGGGCCAGGGCATTCTGTTCCCACACATGCTTGTTGGCCAGGGGATGATTGGAGCGGGAGAAAACCGAGGCCAGCAGACAGGAGTGGCTGCCGGCCGGCGGCACCAGGGCCTTCGGCCAGCGAGCCTTGACGATGACCGACCCGCCCGGGGCCAGATCAAAGCCCGTGGCAGCGGCGGTGGCGGGCAGAAAATCCTGGGGATAGACGAACTCGACCCCGGCATAGGGTTTGACGCTAAAGGTCACGCAAAAATGATCCACCCGGGTGGTGCTGCTCAGATTGCGGAGCCGGGCATAGATCCAGTTATCAAAGCCGCTGATGGGGCTTTGGTGGGTGAGCAGATCGTCATCGCTGTTGCGCACCCACAGATCAGGGGAATTCCAGAAGGAGCCGGATGACCACTGTTCGGTGCCGGTATGACTGAAATCATCGCGCAGCCAGACCTCCGGAGCGGGCGAGGGATCGGCAAAGCCGTAGACGAAACGGTGAAAGGCATCGACGATCAGCGGATCACCCAGCCGGCGCAGCAGAAATTCCTCAATGTCGGTGGTCCGCACCGGTTTGCCTTCCCACTCATTATAAAAATCCTTCATCAGGCCGTCCAAAGCCGTGGTGCCGGCAAAACCGGCCATGCCCTGCCAGAAAGCAGCACCGCTGGAATAGGACAGCAAGGCGGTCTTGCGCACCCAGGGATTCCGCGGACAGAGCTCTACCTGCGCCGCAGCAAAATCAAAGGGCACACTTACCGGCCCGCTATCAATCTGATAAGAGGTCCAGGCCTCATCCTGCCAGGCATCCGGCTGGCTGGCCGGTTTCAGGCCGCGGCCCCACCAGCTGTGATAGGTCTCGTGCTGCAGCGCCCCCTGGCCGGTGGTGGTGGCGCCGTCATATTCCATGCCGCCCTGGTGGATAAAGGCGACAAAGCGGCTGCCATGCAGATAGGGGCCGATAGCCGTTTCATTAGCCGCCAGAAAAGTCTTGAGATTGTTCATCTGGGTGACAAGATTTGCGGTGTTGGCCAGGGTTTTCCAGGCCTCGATGGTGACCGTGGCCCCTGAGCCGGGCAGCACCATGGTATCAATCAGGGAGGTCACAGAATCGGCAGGCCGCAATTCCACCAGGGGCGAAAAGGCGGAGCCGGCAGCCGGAAAGCCGGCCTGCCAGTGATTGGCGCCCAGGGTGGTGATGTTGCCGTTGGTGATCAGGGCATGGGCCACCGAGGTGTTGATGATCTGCAGGGTGAGGAGCAGCTCAAACTGGTCAAAGATCAGATTGGCCGGCACCCAGGCCTCCAGATAGCGGCCCGGCGCCAGATCGGTAAAGCCGAAATTAAAGGTCAGCCGCGGCCCGGCGGACCATGAGATCTGCGGCAGGTAGGAGCCGGTCATGGGTGACTGGGGCAGGCCCAGGCTGTAATTTATCTGCAGCTCATGGGACGAGCCTGCCGCCAGCACTCTCTCCAGCACCCGCAGCTCGGCTCCCGTGCCGCCGCCGAAATCATGCGGCGCGGCCTGGTCCACGGGGATATACTCCCCATCCAGCCACAGGCCGGTGATGCTCTGCCGGAGATCAAAGATGGGGTTGCCGCTGTGCCGGCCCAGCTTGAACTCCAGCAGGGCGCTGCCGGTGCCGGTTGCGGCGGCGGCGTCAAAACTGAGCGTCGCCGTGATGCGGCTGATGTCCACCGGCACGGCCCACAGGCCGTCAACCACCTTTGGCCGGGGGGCCAGGTGCAGATTGGTGTTTGACACATCACCGAGTGCGGGCAGCATGTCAAGCAGACCGGCCAGGCCCGCGACGCAGTCGCCGTCATCCGGCTGGCAGGCCCCGCTGTTGCGTTTCAGGATGGCGCGCCAGCCGTAGCTGCGCGCCGCCGCGATATGGCTGGCGGTTTCGGTGACGAAAATACTCTGGGCTCCGGCCTGGCTGTGGCCTGCCTTCATGAGGGCCAGATCGAAAATGGGCTGCGCCGGTTTGCCCTGATTTCCGGCAATCTCGGTGGAGATGGTCACCAGTTCCGGCTCGATATATTTAAGCAGACCGAGGCTGTTCAGTCGGCTCAGGACCTGGCTGACAGTGACGCCAAGGGCCTGGTTGGACAGCAGGCCCAGGCGATACCCCCTCTGCTGCAGGATCTGCAGGCTATCCAGACAGTCGGCATACAGACGGTCCTGGTTATTTTGATAATAGAGCAGGGTATCGCCCAGGTCAAAAAACAGGGTGGCGGGAACAACAGGGGCAGTCATAATTTTCTTCTCTCTCTTCATTTTCAGAAGACAGGAGACAGAATGCAGAATGCATTGATTTAATTACATTTTATTCTGACTCCTGACTCCTGGCTTCTGGCTTCTGGCTTCTAATTCCTCAAACAGGCAGAGGCCCCGGCCGGGTGCGGCGGGGCCTCTGCCGTTGTGGCGCTTCGTTATGCACGAAGCCATTAACTTTTCCGCGCCACCGGTTTCTTGGCGGTCGCGGTCGTCTTCTTCACCGTGGAGGCGGACTTCGCCTTGACCTCGATCCTTTCCCGGATAACCGGTGGTTTGACAATAATGGGCGTTTTTTTCTTTTCCACCACCCGGACCAGCACATCAAAGCCGCCGATGAACTCACCCCTGGCATTGCGCTGGACGAATTCCACGGTGAACTCCTCGCCTGCTCTGGCCTCCGCCGGGGCCTGGACCGTGACCTTCAGCGTCCGCCGCTGGTGGGGTTTCATGGTATAAACAAAACCCGTGCGGATACCCGGTTTCAGCATCAGGGCGCTGCCCAGCTCCTGTTTGACCATTACGGCATCGCAGCGGACAAATTCCGCCTGGGGTGTGGCAGGCTGTGCAGAAACCGCGGTTTGCTTGAGCATCATGGTGGAATCCGGGGCCAGATCCATGACAATCTGCTCCCCCGCCTTGGCGCTCGCCACCTCGATGCGGGTCGTCTGCAGGAAACGCACGGCAGGCTGCTGCCCGGCCAGCAGCTCCTCCTGGACGCTGACCCGCTGCACGGCCAGCTCCCGGGCCTGCTCCAGGAGTTCGGCCATGACATACTCGTTATGGTGGGAGAAGGAGACCGCAAGCCCTGGCCAGCGGTCGGGCCGGATCACCTCAAGCCGCACCAGTTCCTCATATTTGAGATGAAAGTTGCTGATGGTGAAATGAAAATCGGCCGACTCATCGGGCTGCAGATCGATGATATTGGTATTGCGCTGGCGCAGCTTGCCGTTGCTGGCGCCGATACTGGTCACCCCGGCCGCCACATGATCAACGGGATTATAGATCTCCGCCAGAATACAGCCGTGCAGCTGCGTCTGGCCGGCGGGGATGGCCGGGATAAAATCCTTTTCCCAGCGCCCCCAGACGGTGCGCGTCTCGCCGGGGGCCAGATCGAATTCCGCCACGGCGCTGATGATGTTGTTGCGGAAATCAGCCGGATAAACCGGGGTGGAGAAAGGGGTCTTGAAGCTGAAATTCACCACCAGCGAACGGGCCGCCGTTGTGCCCTGGTTGGTGATCACCGCATAGAACCAGTTGTCCTGACCAAACTCCACCTGCTCCCAGCTTCTGATGCTGCTGTTATCCTGCTGGGACCAGAGACTGGTCAGACGGATATCGGAGCCGGCCTGGCACTCGAGTATTTCCCGATCATGGAATTCGTCGATCATCGGCACGAGCTGCCGGCCGCATTGATCCTCCAGCTCCTCATGGGTGTTCATCAGCGCCTCGGCCGCCCCGGGCATGGAGGCGCTGGCGGTGAGCAGACGGTGGCTGGCGATCATGGCTTTGAGCAGGATGTCCCGGGGCTCCTCCCAGTCGGCCACGGTGGGCGAATCCCCGCCCATGGCCAGAAAGATATTCCACAGGCCGCCCGCCCAGATCTCGCTGTTGGAGTAAAACGAGGCGCTGGTGGAAAAAGCAGAATAGAGCTTGTCATGATCCACCCGACGCAGCCCCCGCAGGCCGTCGCCCAGATTATTATTAACAAAGACCCAGTCCTCCATGACCTGCCGCTGGTAGCCGTTGCCGTGCAGGATGTTGTAGAGCACCGCCATCATATCGCCGAAGCCCTCGCCGATGGCCCGGCTCTCATAGCGGGTGGTGCCAGGTACCGGATTGCCCCAGCCAGGCACCATGTCATCTTCAATGGCATGGCCATACTCATGGACCATGCAGTCCGAATCCTCCCCCCGATCCGGCTGGGTGGGCCCGGAATCGGAGAAGTGCAGATCCTTGGTGGAGGGCGAATACCAGGCGGCATTTATACTGTTGTCATGGGGGTCGGCATCAATGACCCGGTTGTTGGCATCATTGATTTCCAGAGTGTCCTGGATGTAACGCTGCAGGCTATCGATATGATAATAGACATTGACCGCCTCGAAATTATCATCCGTCCGGTTGTAGTTGAAGCCGGTGGCGCTGTTTTCCGCTGGAATGCCGATATTGGGGTTGGCCAGATTGACGATATTGCAGAAGGGGCCGGTGAGGGTATAGTTGCCGCCCACCGGTCCGGTGATATCCCGCAGAGCGACGGTCTGCCGTGTGCCATCCAAGGTGGCCTCCGCGGTAATGCCTTCCCGGATGGTATTGTCATTTAAGTCGACCACCGGGTTGGGGTTAAAAACCAGGCCCTGGCCGTTAATGAACATGATGTGGTCCTCCAGGGCCAGGACGGCGCCGTTTTCCGCATCCACATAAACAAACCAGTCATGGGGCGGCTGCAGGGTGTTGGCCATGACCAGCCAGGCCAGCCGCAGGCCTTCCGCCGTGCGGAAATAGACCCTGTCGGTGCTCAGTTTGCCTTTCGGCCTGATGGTGAAATTTTCCCCCACTGCCCGGCGCATGATCTTCTCCGCCTCGGCAGCCGATATTTTTCCCTCCTTGACCGTGGTAATGACCGACTCCCTGAGCTGATGGGCCGCGTTGATCCGCCGGACAAAACCGGCCTTGTCGGTGTGCACCACCACCTCGCCGCCCACGACCGGTACCCCGTCAATATACTGCTGGAAGCGAACATAACTGCCGGTGGAGGTGATCTTGCTCCGGGTAACCTGCAGATCCTTTTGTTCGGTTGACAGGCGAAGCGTGCCGCCCAACTCGGTCAGCAGCGCCAGCGCCGCTTTTTCAGGTGTATCCCCCGGCGATACAGCCACCCGACAATCAATCTTCCTGGGGATGGCCGTTTTCGTATCATATTGAATTCTCGCATTTTTCATAATATCAGTTAATTTCATACGTCAAATTCCTTTCTTTTTTTTTAAAATAGGTACGCTGCTCTCCGGGGAAAAACTGCGAGGCTATCCGCCCCCTGGCGCCCTGCCCGAAAGGCTGCCCTGCAGGAAAAGATCTGCTACCCGGCAGCTCTCGGCCATTTCGGTCTGGCGACCGCAAACCACTGGTAATAGCCCGGAAATACCCTGGCAACTCATCATCATCGCAACGGTTTAGTCACCTCTATCCGTCCATCTCTCTCCCCTCATTTGCCTGCTATTCTCCTTTTCACCTTTCTGTTTTCACCTTTTTCCTCTTCTCGGCCGGGTTACGAAAACCCGGCCCGCCTCTGCCCCATATCTGTATCCAAGATCCGTACCACCAAGAAATAATAAGATAACAGTCTTAATATCAGGAAGTTATATGAACGAAGCTGACATTTCCCAACCCGGACTTAACGTGACCTGTAACAGTTGACAGCATACCGGCCCAATGAGCTTGGAACAAAGTGGCAGTTGAGCATACTCGTGCCGGGCGTGTCAGGCAGAGTCAGGCCTGGCTGAAAGATGTTACGTAACAATGTTACCTCTGGTTGTTACAGATCACGCGAGGCGGGGAGATAAACTTGACAAGGGGGAGAACCTGCCCAGGTTTTGCCCGGCAGGCAGCTTTTTTAGGCGGAAAAAATTGATGGCTTCGTATTTATGCCCCCTGAGGGTAAAAAGTCCTGCCGCCGAATTTTCGTGACGATAAATCAAAGACTTATCATGCACTGAACGGCTGTCGAGAGGGTTTTTACGAGACAGTCAAAATTATTATTGCAAAAATCTCTTTTGTTTTAAAAGGCAATCTCTGGTATTTTAAATAGTTAAGGCCCAATGTCATTAACTTCAGAACGAGTTCCGGCGGAGCCTGATTTTATTTTAAAAACCCAACGAGTACCATTACGACTTCTTCATCTGTGCCAACCACTTGAAGGAGGGACAGACCAAGGCCGGGACGGGGCAAACAGCTCGGGTCGACCGCCGGATTTTCTCCTCCGCAAGCCCAGACCGATGAATAGGAAAATCCCGAAAAAATAAACATTCCGCCAACGGGCTTAGAAGCGTTACGAAATAACATGGCCATTTTTTCAATTTCGTTACGGCTCCTTATACCCCAAGGGGTACTGAAAAGAGTGCCGTTGGGGCGCATTTCTCGGCCATGTTATTTTTTTACAACGGCTTAACCTGTCCGCGCCGCAACTTTAACCCAAGTAAACATAAATGGCTGCATCGTCTACCTATCAGGGCCGCATAAAAAAAAGACCCGTTCTCAGGGCCATTCTGCTCATATTTCTGGTTCTCACCCTGCTGATCGTCGGCTCCGTGGCGACATTTCTCGCCATCGAACTGCCCTCCTCCCGCTTCCAGGCCAGGTACCTGAGCAAACTGGCCAGCGAGCTTACCTTTCAGGTGGAAGATGGTCCCAGCCCGCGCACCTGTTATCCGGAGTACGGCATCTCGGACACGCGCATGGGCTACACCCGCATTCCCGAATTTCTTCAATCTTTGACGGCCAGGGGGTTCAACGTCGAAAAACAGGCGAGGGTTTCGCCGCGCATGATCCAGTTGCGCCAACAGTGGGGCCTGTTCCCCACCTATCATGAGAAGGTGCAGGCCGGCCTGACGATCCTGGGCTGCAACAACGAGACGATTTATGCCGTCCGCTATCCGGAACGGGTCTACCAGGATTTCACCGACATTCCGCCGGTGCTGGTTGACAGCCTGCTGTACATTGAAAACCGTGAGCTCCTCAAATTCCGCTCCCCTACCCGTAACCCGGCCATCGAATGGGACCGGCTGGCCAAGGCGGCCACGGATCGCGCTATCCAGGTTTTCAAGCCGGAACACGATGTGCCCGGCGGCAGCACTCTGGCCACCCAGATTGAGAAATACCGCCACTCCCCGGACGGTATGACCCATAACGTGGCCGACAAGCTGCGGCAGATGGCCTCCGCCTCCCTGCGGGTCTATCTGGACGGTGAAAACACGGTCAAGGCGCGCCATCGCATCGTTAACGAATACCTCAACACCGTGCCGCTGTCAGCGGCCGGCGGGGTTGGTGAAATCAACGGCATCGGCGACGGCATGTGGGCCTGGTACGGGGTGAAATTTACCGCCTTCAACCAGGGGCTCAATGCCAAAGAGAGCGGACAGGGGCTGCTGGACAAGGCCTGGATGTTCAAGCATGCCCTGAGCCTGATTGTCGCCCAGCGCCGGCCCTCCGGCTTTCTGCTGGCCGACCCCTCTGTGCTGGAAAATCAGACCAACGCCCATCTGCGACTGCTGGCCAGGGAGGGCATTATCAGTCAGGCATTGCGGGATGAGGCCTTGCAGGTCAAACTCCATTTCGGCACCGACCGGCCGCCCCAGGACACCGGTTCGTTCATCACCCGCAAGGCCTCCAATGCGGTGCGGCTGCAGCTTTCCGAACTGCTGGGCATGCAGCGTTTTTATGATCTGGACCGCCTGGACCTGACCGTGACAAGCACCCTGCACAGACAGACCCAGAAAGCGGTTACGGATTTTCTGGTGAAATTGCGGGATCCCGAATTTCTGCAGCAGAACGGCCTCACCGTGCAGCGCATGATGTCCCGGGGCGATCCGGCCAAGGTCATTTACAGCTTCAACCTCTATGAACTCGGGCCTTACGGCGCCATGACCCGGGTGCAGGCGGACAATCTCGACCAGCCCTTTGACATCAACATCGGCACCAAACTTGATCTGGGCTCCACCGCCAAGCTGCGCACCCTGGTCACCTACCTGGAGATCATTGCCAGGCTGCATGAGAAGTATGCCCATCTGGACGCAAAGGGCATGGGCGCTCTGCAGATCAGCCCGAATGACCGGCTCTCCCGCTGGGCGGTGGACTATCTGCTGACCTCCAGCGACCGCAGCCTGGAGGCCATGCTCGATGCCGCCCTGGAACGCCAGTATTCGGCCAGCCCCAAGGAGACCTTCTTCACCGGGGGCGGCAGACACACCTTCTCAAACTTCAGCAGAAAAGACGACAACAGCATCATGTCGGTGAAAATGGCCATGCGCCATTCGGTCAACCTGGTGCTCATCCGCCTGATGCGCGACATCGCCCATCATTACATGCTGCAGGTGCCGGGCTCCTCCGCCCGGATCCTGGAGGACATGGACAATCCGACCCGCAAGGAATATCTCGAACGGTTTGCCGATCAGGAGAGCAAGGTGTTCATGCTCCGTTTTTATCATAAGTACCGGGGAAAAACGGCACAGCAGATTCTTGATATCATGCTGGCCGACTTCAAACCCACCCCGCGCCGGCTGGCAGCCATTCACCGCTATCTGGTCCCCGAGGCGACCCTGGCGGAGTTCACCGCCTTCATGGAGAAGCACCTGCCCACCTTCAAGGAAACCGGAACCAAGACCCTGCAGAAGTATTACGACCAGTTCGGGCCGGACAAGTTCTCCCTGGCGGATCAGGGCTATATCGCCCAGGTGCATCCCCTTGAACTGTGGCTGGCCAGCTACATTTCCACCCATCCCCAGACCAACTGGACGGAAATCGTTGCAGCCAGCGAAAAAGAGCGGCTGGCGGTTTACAGCTGGCTGATGCGCACCAAACGCAAAAACGCCCAGGACCGGCGCATCCGCAATCTGCTGGAAATGGAGGCCTTTCTGGAGATCCATAAGGACTGGAAGCGGCTGGGCTATCCCTTCAGCTCCCTGGTGCCGTCCTATGCCACCGCCATCGGTTCCTCGGCGGACCGCCCGGCGGCCCTGGCTGAACTGATGGCCATTCTGGTCAACGATGGGGTGCGGCCCCCCGCCGCCCTGCTTACCTCCATGCATTTTGCGGAGGGAACGCCTTTTGAGGTGCTGCTGCAGCGGCAACCGGCAATTGGCGAACGGGTCATCCCCAGTGAGGTGGCCCGCGCCGTACGTGGCGTGCTGCGTGATATCGTGCAGAAAGGTACGGCGTCGCGCATCAACGGCGCCCTCATGGATAAAGACGGCAACGAGATCCCCATCGGCGGCAAGACGGGCACCGGCGATCACCGCTATGTCACCTACCGGGCCGGCGGCGGGGTCAAGGAATCCAAGGTGGTCAACCGCTCCGCCACCTTTGTTTTTTACATCGGCGACCGCTTTTACGGCACCCTCACCGCCTTTGTACCGGGCGCCGATGCCGCTCATTTCGAGTTTACCAGCGCCCTGCCGGTGAGCATCCTGCGGCTGCTGCTGCCGCGCCTCGAACCGCTGGTGACGGCCCCGGCCATGGAGCCGCCGGTCAGCGTCAAGGTGGTCGAGCCGGTCAGGGAGGTGAAAGTTCAGGATGAAACACCGGAACAGGCTGCTCCCCCTGCTCCGGAGGCAGGGCCTGATCCAACGGCTCCAGCGGTAGAGGATGCAGCGGACGATGCGCCAGCCCCGGCAGAAGAGGATATGCCGGACACTGCGCCTGCTCCCTTAGCAGCGCCGTGAGACAGGCCGTCGCTTACTTCTTCCGCTCCGCCAGGGCCTCGGCGATGTGCCGCACCCGCAGACCCTCGCCGCGCATCTCGGCCCCGCCCCGCAGCTGCATGACGCAGCCGGGGCAGTCGGTGACCAGCTCCCCTGCCCCGCCAGCCGCCACGTTGTCGAGTTTCTTGTTCAGCAGCTCCCGGGACTCCTCGGGAAATTTCATGGAAAAGGTGCCGCCGAAGCCGCAGCAGACATCCTCCTCGGCCGACGGCACATAATTCAGCCCTGCCTGCCTGAGCAGATGGCGCGGGGCCTCGGTCACCCCCAGCCCCCGGCAGAGATGGCAGGGGGAGTGATAGGCCGTCTTGCCCTGTCCGGCCTGCTTCCTGAAGTCGTTCTGATCCACTCCGAGCACATCACTGACAAAGGAACTGAAGTCAATGACCTTGGCGCTGAAGACCCTGGCCGTCTCGGCCAATTGCGGATCATCGGCCAGCATTTTGGGGTAGGCGTGTTTAAGGTGCGAGGCGCAGGAGGCGCACAGGGTGATGATATAATCACAGCCGGCCGGATCAAAGGCCTTGACGTTCTGTTCAGCCACGTTGCGTGCCGCCGTGCTCTCCCCCATCATCACCAGGGGCAGACCGCAGCAGGACTGGCCCATGGGATAATCCATGGCCACTCCATGCCCGCTCATCACCTTGACCCCGGCCTTCATCTGCTCCGGATAGACAAAATCCTGCACGCAGCCGGAAAAGAGCGCCACCCGGTACCTGGGCTGGTCCACCCGGGGCCTGATCTCCGGCCACTCGTCGCGGAAGGCCTGGTCAGCCACCACGGGTAAAGCGCGGAAATTCTGCTCCCGGCCGAAGATCATGGGCAGATGGCGCAGGTAACCCGTAGTACCCTCCTTGACCGGTTTCTGTCCCCATCTGGCGGTTTTCAGCAGGGTGTGAAACAGCTTGCGGTTGCTCATCACCTTGGCGAGCAGCACACTGGGCAGGGGATGGCCTTCCTCGTTCTGGATGCGGGCATGCACCTTCTTGATCAACCGGGGCAGATCGATGCCCGCGGCGCACACCTCCTTGCAGGCCCCGCAGTTGATGCAGTTCTGGATCAGATTTTTGGCCTTGTCGCGGCCGTGGAAGAAATAGGTCAGCAAGAGGCCGATGGCGCCGATGTAGATGTGGCCCATGCGGTGGCCGCCCACCAGCCGGTAAACCGGACAGACGTTGGCGCAGGCCCCGCAGCGCACGCAGCGCAGGATCTGCCGGAAATCCGGGTCCTGGGCCAGGGCCAGGCGGCCGTTGTCCAGAAAGACGATATGGTACTCCTTTTTGCCTGCCGGTCCGGTGGCGCAGGCATTGGCCCCGGTGATCCAGGTGACGTAGGAGGTGATGGCCTGGCCGGTGGCGTTGCGCGGCAGGGCCTTGATGATGCGCAGGGCGTCATGCAGGGTCGGGGTGAGTTTATCCACCCCGCACAGGGCCACATGCACCCGGGGCAGGGTCGTCACCAGCCGGGCGTTGCCCTCGTTGGTGACAATGCCGATGGCCCCGGTCTCCGCCACGGCGAAATTGGCGCCGGAAATCCCCATGTCCGCCTCAATGTACTTGGCGCGCAGCTCCCGGCGGGCCACCTTGACCAGCTTTTCGATGTCCGAGTCCTGCTGCTTTCTGGTCACATCGGTGAACAGCTCCGCCACCTGATAGCGGGAGAGATGGATGGCGGGCATGACCATATGGGAGGGCCCCTCATGGCGCAGCTGGATGATCCACTCGCCCAGGTCGGTTTCGGTCACCTCCAGGCCATCGGCCTCCAGCCGGTGGTTGAGCAGGGTCTCCTCGGCGGTCATGGATTTGGACTTGACGATCCTGCGGCAGCCGTGCTCTTTGGCGATGCGGCAGATGATCTCGTTGGCCTCGGCCGCGGTGCGGGCCAGGTGCACATGCACCCCGGCCTCCCGGGCCTTGACCCGGAACTCCTCATACAGCTCGGGCAGCCGGGCGATGGCAGCGTCCTTGGCCGCCGCGATCTCTTTGATCAGCTCCTTTTCATCCATGCCGGCAAAGGCCTTGACCCGGTTGCTGCGGTAGGCCTTGGCAAAGGAATCCATGGCCTGGCGCAGAAACTCGTCGTCCAGGGCCTCCTGGCACTGTTTTCTATAATCTTTCAGGGTATCGGCGTCTTGCATGATCAGTTATCCTCCCAGAGCAGAATGTGGAGTTCCAGCGGTCCATGCACCCCCAGGGCCAGGACCCGTTCAATGTCCGCGGTGCGGGAGGCGCCGGTGATAAAGGCCAGATAGCTGGGGGTATTTGCCATGAAGCCCAGCAGCTCCGGCTCGGCCTCATAAGAGGTGGCCCGCAGTTTTGAGACGGGCAGCACCGCCACATGGGTTTCGCTGACCATGGTGGCCAGCCGTACCTCTTCGCTGGCGGAGTTGAGCACCAGAGTGCCGGTTTCGGCAATGCCCAGGTCGCAGACGGTGAAGCCGATATCAAGCCCGCCCAGGTGGCGGCGCAGGCCGCTGTCGATCAGCTCCATTCCCCTGTCCGCGCACAGGGCGCGCAGCTCCGCACCCTGCTCCGGGGTGAGATTCGGGGCAGCAATGATCTTGCCGGTCTTTTCCCGGCACAGCTGCAGGGAGGGCTCGGAGAGACCCAGTTCGCAGCCGGAAACCAGCAGCGGGCACATCTCCTTGCCGTCGCACAGCGCCACGGTGTAGGCAAAGGCCTCCGCCAGGGTCTTGACCCGGGACACCCTGGCGGAAACCAGTTCCGCCTTGCTGATGAACGTATCCATCATCATCTCGCTGGTAGTTTGCATAATACTCTCCTTTTTTTTTATGAAACCGCGCCGGGCCATGCGGGGCCAGTCGTTTCAATGCGGGCCTGCCCGAGCACCTCCTTGGTCTGCCGGGCGATTTCGAGCTCCTCGTTGGTGCGTACCACCAGCACCTCCACCTTGCTCTGTGGCGCACTGATGCGCATCCAGGCCCCCGGTTTCCCGGCGTTGGCCTCCCGGTCCAGGACGATGCCCAGGTTCTCCAGTCCGATGAGGGTGCCCTCGCGCACCTCCCCGTCGTTTTCGCCGATACCGGCGGTAAATACCACCGCATCCACCCGGCCGAGCACAGCGAAGTAAGAGCCGATATATTTCCTGATGCGGTGGACGAACATGTCGAAGGCCAGCTGGGCCATCTTGTCGCCTTTCCGCCGGGCGGCGTGGATGTCGCGCATGTCGTTCATACCGCACACCCCCTTGAGGCCGGACTCTCTGTTCAACATGGCGTCAATCGCCTCGATGTCCATGCCCCTGTTGCGATGCAATATGGCATGGAGGGCCGGATCGACATCCCCGCAACGGGTGCCCATGATCAGTCCTTCCAGGGGCGTCATACCCAGGGAGGTCTCCACGCTGCGGCCGTTCTGCACCGCGGTCATGGAGCAGCCGTTGCCGAGATGGATGGTGATCAGGTTACACGCATCCAGCGGCCTGCCCAGCACCCTGGCGCACTCGCCGGCCACGTACCGGTGGGAGGTGCCATGGAAACCATAGCGGCGGATGCGCTCCTTTTCATAGAGCTCATAGGGCAAGGCGTAGAGAAAGGCGCGGGGCGGCATGCTCTGATGAAAGGCCGTATCAAAGACCGCCACCTGGGGCACCTGAGGGAAAAGCTCTCTGGCCACCCGGATGCCGTCCAGGTTGGCCGGATTGTGCAGGGGCGCCAGGGACACGTTGGCGGAAATCGCCTTGATGACCTCCTCGGAAATCAGGGCGGGTTGATGAAAATACTCGCCGCCGTGCACCACCCGGTGCCCCACCGCATCGATCTCCGCGGCATCACGGATCACCCCGTGCTGCGGATCACTGAGCTGTTCTATCACCATCTTCATGCCGGCGCTGTGATTCGGGATAATGGTTTCCAGTCTGTAGAGCTTCTCTTTCTCGCTGCCGGGATAGGTTTTGGCGGTAAGGGCGCCGATGCCTTCGCCGATGCGTTCCACCAGGCCGGTGACCAGCACGCTTTCCGCAGCCATGTCCAGCAGCTGGTATTTGATGGAGGAACTGCCTGAGTTGATGACCAGAATCTTCATATTACTATCCTCTTCCCTCCTGGGCCTGGATGGCGGTAATGGCCACGGTGTTGACGATATCAGGCACGGTACAGCCGCGGGACAGGTCGTTTACCGGTTTTTTCAGCCCCTGCAGCACCGGACCGATGGCCACGGCGTTGGCGGCCCGCTGCACGGCCTTGTAAGTGTTGTTGCCGGTATTGAGATCAGGGAAGATGAACACGGTGGCATGGCCCGCCACCTCGGAACCGGGCATCTTGACAGCGGCCACCTCCGGGTCGATGGCGGCATCATACTGCAACGGCCCGGCGATGGGCACGTCGAGGCCGCGTTCGGCTATGAGCTGTCTGGCAATGGCGGTGGCCTCCACCACCTTGTCCACGTCCTCACCCTTGCCGGAGGTGCCGGTGGAATAGCTGAGCATGGCCACCCGCGGTTCGATGCCGAAGATGCGCGCCGTCTCCGCTGAACTGACGGCGATCTCGGCCAGGCCACGGGCATCGGGGTTGGTGTTGACCGCGCAGTCGCCGAAAACCAGCACGCTGTCCTTGAGACACATGAGAAAGACTGAAGAGACGATGGAGGCGCCGGGTTTGGTCTTGATGAACTCGAAGGCCGGCCGGATGGTCTGGGCCGTGGTGGTCACCGAACCGGAAACCATGCCGTCGGCCAGTCCCTTGTAGACCATCATGGTGGCAAAATAGGTGGGGTCCGACATGCGGTCCCGGGCGATATCAACGAGGATCCCCTTGTGTTTGCGCAGCTCGACATAGGTCGTGACAAAATCATCATAATAGGCGGATTCGCCGGGATTGATGACCTCCGCCCCCTTGAGGTTGAGGCCAAAGGTGGCGGCCCTGGTGCGGATCTCCTCTTCCCGGCCGAGGAGGATGAGATCCGCCACCCCGCGGCGCAGCAGGATATCCGCGGCGCGGAGAATGCGCTCCCCGGCCCCTTCGGGCAGGACGATGCGCTGGCGGTTGCGGGCCGCCTTTTCCACCAGGGAATACTCAAACATCTTGGGGGTGACCCGCAGGGAACGCCGGGTGACCACCCGCTGCCGCAGCTCGGGCACATTGACATAGCGGGCAAAACCGCCCAGGGCGGTGGCGATGCGCTGGCTGTCGCCAACCTCGATGCGGCCGTACACCTTGTTCAACTGCTGGATGGTCTGGTAGGTGTGGCCCGCCACCGAAACCACCGGCACCGGCACCCCGGTCCAGCCCTCGATGAGCCGGTGCACGCTCTCGTCCGGCTGCAGGCCGCCGGTGAGCACAATGCCGGATATGTCCGGATAGAGGCTGGACAGGCGGGAGGAGAGGCTGGCCAGGATGATGTCCGAACGGTCGCCGGGGGTGATGATCAGGCTGCCGGCCTTGATGTAATTCAGGAAGTTGCCAATCTGCATGGCCGCCACCACGTAGTTGTCCACCAGGGAACTCAGCCCGCTGTGGCCATAGAGTACCTGGCCGTCCAGCCAGCGCTTGACGTCATTCACCGTGGGTTTGCCCAGGGTCTCGCTCTCCGGAATGGTATAGAAATGCAGGGGCTGGCTGCAGCCCTTGCAGCGCACCTTGGCCTGGATCAGGTTGGCCATGTCCTCGGTGAAACCGGCCGGAGCCCGGTTGACCACACAGGCCACCAGGTCCACTCCCTTTTCCTCCAGAGTGTCGATGGTCAGCTGGGTGAAGCTGACCACCTCTTCCGGCGTCTTGTCCCGGCCGGAGGAGACCACCAGCACCGGGGCTCCGAGGTTTGCCGCGATATCGGCGTTGATGTTGAATTCAAAGGCCGCGTCCTTGCCCTTGAAGTCGGTGCCCTCGCAGAGCACGAAATCATACTTGGCTTCCAGCTGCTTGTATCTGTTCAGGATGTTTTCATGCAGATACGCCTGCTGGCCTGAATTGATCAGCTCCCTGGCCTGGGTCAGGGTATAGGCGTAGGTCTCTTCATAGGGCACGTCAAGCCGGAAATGGCTGAGCACCAGATTGATGTCATGGTCCCGCCCGCCATCAACCGGGTCGTTGATGATCGGCCGGAACAGGGCCACATTATTGAGTTCGCGCAGGATCATCTGCATGACCCCGAGCACCACGGCGGATTTGCCGCTCAGTTCCTCGGTTGCGGTTACATAAAGAGTCTTGGCCATGGCTATTACCTCGTGGTGGGTTTAGGAGCCGTTACGAAACAACCTCTTCATTTTGAGCATTTCGTTACGGCTCCTTATGCCGTCTCTGACAACCCGACAGCGATGTTATTTTATTGCAACGGCTTACCCCTGATTTTTCATGGAGTCGGCATAGAGTTCGATGACATGTTTGACCTTGATGCCCGCCTTTTTATGGGAAAGCATGTCCGTGATGTGCAGCATGCAGGCCGGACAGCTGGTGGCCAGAGTGTCGGCCCCGGAATCCATGATATTTTCCGCCTTGCGGCTGCCGATCTTTTTGGACAGATCATAGTGAGCGACGTTAAAGCTGCCCCCGCAGCCGCAGCAGGCGCCTGCTTCCCGCATCTCTGTATAGACGCAGCCTGCCGCCTTGATCAGGGTGCGGGGCTGGGCGGTAATGCCAAGCCCGTTTTTGAGATGACACGGGTCGTGATAGGTGACTTTGCCGCAGCCTGCCGCGGGCGCCTCTTTCACCCCCAGCACATCCACCAGAAACTGGCTGATGTCCATGGTTTTATCGGCCAGTTCCTTGATTGCGGCAGCAAGGGCAGGATCGCCCTTGAACATGCGCGGCCACAGTTCCTTGATGGTCGAGGTGCAGGTGGCGCAGGAGGTGAGCAGATAATCAAACTCATTGGCGGTAAACCATTGTACGTTCATGGCCACCAGCTTGTCAAAGGTTTGTCCGTCGCCGCTGGACAGGGCGGGAATACCGCAGCAGGCCTGCTGGGCGGGCAGAAAAACGCCCACCCCCTTCTGTTCCAGCACCTTGAGCGCCGCCTGGCCCACCTGGGGGAAGATCTTGTCAATGACGCAGCCGGTAAAAAAGCCAACCTTTATGCCGCTTGCTCCGGCCGGGGTATTAAGCTCCTGCACAAGCTTATGCAGCGGGGTGGCGGCCAGGGTGTTGAAATGGCGGTCGGCCACCAGGGGTGCATTGAAGCGGGCGCAGGAGGAACCGAGCATATCGTCCACCTTTTTAGTGAACAGGCCCTGGAAGGTGGCGCCCATGCCGGTCAGGGCATTAAACAGGCGGGGATTGGCCAGCATGCCGCGGAAGATGGCCTTCTTGGTCCTGGACAGGCCGAAATAACCGGTCATGATGGCCCGGGCCTTGAGAAAGATATCCATGATCTTGACGCCGCTCGGGCAGTTGGCCTGGCAGGTGCCGCACAGCAGGCAGCGGTTCAATTTATCGTTGACCCCGGCCGCATCGGTGAGCATCTCCCGGGCCAGGCCGTCCAGCAGGGCCAGCTTGCCGCGGGTGACATCCGTCTCGCGCCCGGTCTGGGCAAACACCGGGCAGACCGCCTGGCACATGCCGCAGCGCATGCAGCTCACCAGCTGGTCATCCAGCTCCCTGAACATCTGTGCAAGTTGATGCAGATCAGCCATGACAACCTCCTAGCCGATGATTTTGCCGGGATTAAGTATTCCCTTGGGATCGAGCACCGATTTCATGCGGCGGCAGTAATCAAGGGTGCCGCGGTTGGTCTCAAGCACCATGTATTTGGCCTTGGCCAGGCCGATGCCGTGCTCGCCGGACAGGGTGCCGCCCAGCTCCAGGGCGCGGTTGAAGATCTCGTCAACGGCCTTTTCCACCCGCTGCCATTCCTGTTCGTTCCGCCGGTCCGTGAGGATGGTGGGATGGAGGTTGCCGTCCCCGGCATGGCCGAAGGTGCCGATGGTCAGCTGAAATTTTTTGCTGATGTCGTCCAGGGCCTTGATCATGGCCGGAATCTTGGAACGCGGCACAGTGGCGTCCTCCAGCACGCAGGTGGGCCGGAGTTTGGCCAGGGCCGGCAGGGCGTCGCGCCTGGCCTGCCAGACCGCGTCCCGCTCGGCGGCGTCCCGGGCCACCTTCAGCTCGCTGGCGCCATGCTCTTTGCATATCCGTTCAACCAGTTCCGCCTCCTCCGCCACCTGGGCCGGATGGCCGTCCACCTCGATGAGCAGCATGGCCGCCGCATCCTTGGGCAGACCGGCGTGGCGGAAATTCTCCACGGTGCGGATGGTGAAGTTATCCATGATCTCCAGGGTGGCGGGCACGATTTTCGCGGCGATGATGGCAGCCACGGTCTCCGAGGCGGCCTGCATGGAAGCAAAGGTGGCCATCATGGAGCGGGACGCCTTGGGGGGAGGGATGATCTTTAAGATGATCCTGTCGAACACCCCCAGGGTTCCTTCCGAGGCGACCATCAGCCCGGCCAGGTTGTAACCGGAGACACACTTGACCGTGCGCGAACCGGTTTTGATCAGATTGCCGCCCACGTCCCAGAAATCAACGCCCATGACGTAGTCTTTGGTCACGCCGTATTTGAGACCGCGCAGGCCGCCGGCGTTCTCCGCCACATTGCCGCCCAGGGTGGAGACAGCCTGGCTGCCGGGGTCCGGCGGATAAAAAAGTCCGTGGGCCGCCACTTCACCGGCAAACCTGGCCGTGACCACGCCGGGCTCCACCACGGCGTACATGTCCTCGGCATTGATCTCCAGGATGCGGTTGAGCCCATTGGTCAGCACCACCACGCCGCCGGGATGGGGAATGGTGCCGCCGGAGAGGTTGGTGCCCGCCCCGCGCACGGTGAGCGGCAGGCCGTGGTCGTTGCACAGCTTGACGGTCTTGCCCAGGGCCTCACTGTTTTCCGGCCGCACTACCAGCGCAGGCATCACCGAGTCAAGTACGGCGGCATCGTAGGAGTAGGCATGGCGATCGGTTTCACTGGCCATGACATTTTCATTTCCAACTATTGCGGCGAATTCCTTTAGAATGGCTGTGTTCATTGCATTGCTCCTTTTACGGTATCTTTGCGCCCCGGTCTGCCGGGCTAGAACAGGGTGGGGAAGAAAACAAAACTAAACAGGGTTGCCAGCAGGCCCACCACCGTGCCGTAGAGCAGGAAGGGCCAGACCGTGCGTTTGAGGATGGTGCCTTCCATGCCGGACAGGCCAACCACGGCGCAGACCGCGACAATGTTGTGGATACAGACCATGTTGCCCATGGCACCGCCCGCGACCTGGGCGGCCACGATGATCTGGCGCGGCATGTCAAGCTGAGTGGCGACCCCCCACTGAAATTCGGCAAACAGCAGATCGGACACGGTGTTGGAGCCGGTGATGAAGGAGCCGAGTCCGCCGACAAAGGAGGCAAACATGGGCCAGGCGCTGCCGGTGATGGCGGCGACACTCTTGGCCATGACCAGGGGCATGGACGGATAGGCGTTGGGATTGAGCAGCGCGTCGGCCACCCCGGAGCCGCGGAAGATGGAAACCAGCCCCACGGCGAAGAACAGGGCGATGGTCGGGTTCTTCATCTTGGCAAAGGATTCGCCCCACGCCTTCTTCACCGCCTCACCATTCATGCCGTGCAGCAGGATGGTCAACAGGGCAACCAATGTGAAAGGAATGGTGCCGGGCAGATACAGGTAGTCAATGGAGGCGCTGACATCTTTATAACCGAGGATGCCTTTCCAGGCGATATTCTGAGCGGACAGGATGCCCTTGAGTCCCAGTTCGGGGATACGGGTGATGACGAGAATCAGGCCGATGAGGATATAGGGCAGCCAGGCGCAGAACTGGCTCATGTGACATTTGAATTCACAGGAATTGGAACTGCTGATGTCGCCGGTCCATTCCGGCTCCCATTTGCTCTCGTCACCGAAATCCCAAACATCCGCAGGCACGCAGAAACCTCTTTTGGCGCCGAAGATCACGATGCCGAGACCGACGAGCCCGCCGATCAGCGCCGGGAACTCAGGACCGACGAACCAGGCAAAACCCAGGTACGGCACCGAAAAGGAGACGGCGGCAAAGATGCAGAACTTCCAGGCGGCAAAGCCGTCTCGCCAACGGCGGGCGGCGCCGAAGAAACGGGTGATGAAGCCGAGCATGAAGATGGGCAGAATGAAGATCATGGCCATGTGCATGATGGCGGCCCACTGGCCGATGACGAGATTGAACTGTTCAACGTTTGCGTAGTTCAGTCCGGGCACGTCGCTGACCGCCTGATTGACAAGAGGATGAAGAAACTTGAGGCCGAGAATGATGGGTGTTCCCACTGCCCCGAAGCTGACGGGAAAGGAGTTGAAGACCAGACACAGTACGGCGGCGGCCAGGGGAGGAAAACCCAGGGACAGCAAGAGTGGTGCGGCCAGGGCGGCCGGGGTGCCGAAGCCTGCCGCCCCTTCGATGAAGGCGGCAAACATGTAACCGATGATGATGGCCTGAACTCTCCGGTCACGGGAGATATTCTGCATGCCGTGCTGGATGGTCTCCATGCCGCCGCTGTATTTCAGCGTATAGAGAATAATGATGGCCCCGAAGACAATGATCAGGATGCCGATGGCGGTCACGAATCCCTGCAGGGTCAGGGCGGCGACATATTTGACCGGCAGCCCCCAGACGGCAACCGCGGCGGCCGCGGCGGTGAGCCAGGCCAGCGGCATGGCCTTGGTTGCCGGCCAGCGCAGGCCGACCATGAGAACAAGGGCCACCAGAATCGGCAGCATGGCAATGATTGCAAGCAGTTCCAAGGACATATTATCACCCCATGAATGTTTTGCGACTATGGAAATCTTTCCGCCTCAAATCATGACAGGCCAGAGATACTGGACATCGTGGGCGGGGCAGCGGTTGTGCAGGTAATGCCTTTCCACCCGGCAGACCGGCGGGTGCAGCACGATTTGATTTTTGCTTCATGCAATCCTCCTTTTCTTTTTTGCGCCGGATTCGAGAAGGTCACGACAGCAGCAGGACTGCCTCTTGCCCATCCCGGAGCACCGGTTGCAGGACAGTGGGAAAACAACTCAACCAAATCGTTAAAACTCAAGACAAAATCTAGAAAAAATCGCTTTCCATGGGGGAAAACTGAGGATTAAACAATTGCAATGCGCTGGTGGCTATTGGTCTTACCACTCTCTTTACCATACATGTATCAATTGGTAAGACCATTGTCAAGGCATTTTTTTTGTTATAATGAGAATATTTTTTATGCAACCTGAGGGAGCTGACGGCATTCATGCAAAACACATTGAAATAACATAAAAAACAATATGGACAGCCTCATAGATTTTATCAAAAATGGTTACAGCCTGTCAAAGAAAAAGAGGCATCCAAGCAATTTCTCGGCTGGAGGCGTCTTTTTCCGGCAATTATCCGTGGGTGGGGAAAAGTGGTAAGACCATAGCAGGGTAAATAATGGGCAGGCAGGGAGAATGAGAAAAGTGGCGACAGGAGGGACGGCACAGGCCTGCCATGACAAGGCAGGCCCGTTTTTCTTTATTTACGCGAGCCGGGGCAAGGTCGCCTGCACCCATTCGAGATGCTCGCCCATGGCCCGGCGCGCCCTGTCCCCGTCCCGGCCGGCAATGGCCTCGTAAATGGCCCGATGCTGGCCGAGAAGCACTTCGATATAGCGGGGCTGGCTGTAGAGTTTGGTCAGGGCGACCTCGATGGTGGCCAAAAAGAGGCCGTGGATGGTGTTCAGGACATGGAGCTGCATGGTGTTGTGGGTGGCGGTGGTAATGGCGTAATGAAAGCGGGAATCCACCTCTGAACTCCAGCCGCCGCTCACCGCCTGGCCGGCCATCTCCTCGACACTGACGCCGATCTCCCTGATCTCCGCTTCCGTGGCCCGGTTGGCCGCAAGATAGGCGGACCAGCACTCCAGCCCCATGCGCACCTCGAGCAGCTCCTCAAGCAACTCCGGGTTGTCCTCCAGCATGGCAGCGAGAGGGGCCAGGGTGCCGTCGGTAAGCGAGCGGACATAGGTGCCGCCCCCCTGCCGGGATTCCAGCAGGCCCATGGTCTCAAGCACCATGATGGCCTCCCGCACCGAAGGACGGCTGACCCCGAGCAGCAAGGCCATCTCCCGCTCCGACGGAATTTTTTCACCCGGTTTCAACTGACCGTCGGTGATGAGAGATTTGATCTGTTCAACGATTTCTTCAGAAAGCTTCTTGGGACGGATCGGTTTAAATAAAGTGGTCATGCCATTACCCCGGTTGATGAATTGGTATGACCACCTTTATTACCACCACCGCTGATGGATGTCAAGAGCCCGGGGGCCGGACAACCATCATTTCGTTGCCGCCTTTCTGGAATTCATAGGGAACTTTTCTGATTTCAACGTCATAATGAGCTTTCGTCAGTTCTCGCCTGACCTGGGCCAGATACCTCGACTTTCGTGAACCAAGCTCGAGCAGCGGGAAAATCCTCGCCTCAAGGGCAACCCGGCAGAGTTCTTTTATGGAATCAACATGAAACTCCTCAGAGAGCTGCTCACTGTAGAGAAAGAGAAGGTGGGAGCATAAGGCCAGGCCAAACGCCCTGTTTTGCAGAGGCAGCCGCGGCAGGGCCCCGGCCAGATACCTGCCCTCCGCCCCGCCCTTTTCAAAATCCTGCAGAAACACCGTCATGGCGGACATGCGGATTCGTCCCAGTTCCTCAACGGACGGGATGGTTTCCCACCGGAATTCATCCCTGTTCTTTGCGGCCTGGTCAAGCACGATATCAAACGTGGCAGCGATTCTTTCTTTGATCTGGCCGGCGGAAAACGCATAAACCGGATCAATGGAAACGATGGAGCCGCCCTGCCCGCTAACGATGCTGTTAAAGCAGGCCGGGCCGTCACCGCAGCCGAGAATTTTTTGCCGCAGGTCCTCCGGAGACAGAGAGAACATGGCCAGATATTCCTCATAGGAACGGCCCCAGGGAACAACTCCGGCTAAGGTGAATGACATGTGTTGGCCTGCCTTTTTTTGCTGCTCCGCCCGGGATGCGGCGTAATTTTGTCTCATGAATGCCGGCAATGAATGGAATCGCCGGAAGGCGTTTTCACCGGCGGAACTTATGCATGTCCGCTTATCCGGTCGCTCCGCCCCTTCCCCGGACATCCTGCCGGATCAACGAATCTCACTCACCGCCGTGCAATCAGTACCTGATGACACTTGGCAAAATACTCCCAAAAGTATACAATCGTAAATTGAAATTTCCTTAGCGCGGCCCACTTGCCATTTATGCATCAGTTCGCGGCATTTTCAGCACAAATTAGCTGAAAACACAAAAAAATGTAGCTTTTTGTGCGTATTATCTAGTAGATGAACTATCAGACAAAATGCTTGCACTCCTTACTCTCTATCGAACGGACGCAACATGGACAGACGTAAGCTAAGGCTTTTTTTAAGAACCACACGCAGACCCCTCAGGTATCTGACCTATTTCCTGATGGCCGTTCTGGTGGGTAACTTAATTCCCCTGGCCGACCTTGTCCGTCACCCCGAACTGTCGTATTTCCATGAGGAGCATTGGATTGTCGGCAGCATGCTGTCTTTTCTGGCCATGATCCTCTGCGTCCTGATCGAAAAAAGCTATATCCAGGGGCCGACTACCACCTCCTCGCTGACTCCCCGCCTGAAAGCCTATGTGGGCATTTACGCCGCCTTCTGGACCCTCATCGTCATCTCCTCACTGATCTGGAATATTGTCCGCCAGCAGCAGGACGCCCTGCAGGTTGGACTCAACCAGGCAAGGACCATCTACCAGAAGGACCTGGTTTATTACCGCTGGGCCACCGAACACGGCATGGTCTTTGTGCCGATCACGGAAAAGACCCAGCCCAATCCTTATCTGCAGCACATGCCGGCCTATGAGGGAACAACCGCTTCCGGCAGGGAACTGACCATGGTCAACCCGGAATACATGATTCGCCAGGTTTACGAAATGCAGACCCCGGCATCAGGGATCCTTGGCCACATCACCAGCTTGAACCCGATCCGGGCGGAAAACGCCGCCGACCCCTGGGAGAAAAAGGCCCTCCTGAAATTCGAGAAGGGCGTGGAAGAAGTCTACTCCGTTGAAGAGATCAATGGCGAACCCTATCTGCGGCTCATGCGGCCGATGATCACCGAACGAGGCTGCCTGAGATGCCATGCCCGGCAGGGTTATCAACTGGAAAGCATCCGCGGCGGCATCAGCGTTTCCGTGCCCATGGCCCTGCTCTTTTCCCTCAATAAAAAAGACATCTTCATGTTTTCCCTGGCCCACGGCTCCCTGTGGATCCTGGGACTGCTCGGGATCTTCCTGGAATCCTACCGGATCAATCAGTCCATCCTGGAGCGGGACCAGGCTGAGGCCAGAACCAAGTCCATCATCGACAACATGCTGGACGGCCTGATCACCATGCATCCCACCGGCATCATCGAATCGGTGAACAGCGCCACCTGCAAGATGTTCGGCTACAAATCCGGTGAGCTTATCGGCCAGGATATTAATACCCTTATCGAGTTTCCCTCAACGCTGGACTGGATCGGCGATCAGAAGAATGAGCCGAACTTTGATATCCGGGATGCCGCCAAGCCCCAGAATGAGCTGACCGGCATACGCGAGGACGGCTCCACCTTCCCCCTGGCCATCTCACTCAGCGAAATGGAGCTGGGGCAGACCCAGCTGCTGATCGCCACGGTGCGTGACATCACCGAAGAAAAAATCAGAAAAACCGAAGCATTGCGGGCCGGACAGCTGGCGGCCATCGGTGAACTCGCCGCCGGGGTGGCCCATGAAATCAACAACCCCATCAACGGCATCATCAACTACAGCCAGATTCTGCTGGACGATTTTGAATTCGATGACAAGAGCGACCCCACCCACAAAGACATCATGAGCCGCATCATCAAGGAAGGGGAACGCATCGCCGTCATCGTCAGAAACCTTCTTTCCTTTGCCCGGCAGCGGGATGAGTATATCGACGACATGCATATCCATGATATCATCAAGGACAGCCTTTCCCTGCTCATGCATCAGTTTCAAAAGGACGGCATTCAGGTCAATGTCAATGTCCCGTCAAACCTCCCCACCCTGAAAGGCAACCCGCAACAGCTGCAGCAGGTCTTTGTCAACCTGTTGACCAACGCCTGCTATGCCCTGAACCAGAAGTTTCCGGGCCGGTCTTCTGATAAACGGCTTGAGATCGCCAGCTCGGTGGTCAATCTGGAGGGACGGGACTTTGTGCGGACCACGGTAAGCGACTGGGGAACAGGGATCGCCCAGGACGTGATAAACCATATTTTCGACACCCTTTTCACCACCAAGCCGCCGGGCAAGGGCACCGGTCTCGGCCTGAGCATCAGCAAAGGACTGGTGCGGGATCACCATGGCCATCTGACTTTGACCAGCACCCCCGGCAACCCGACGGTTGCCACCCTGGATCTGCCTGTTGCGAAAAAGCAGGAGAAAGCAGAAGAGGAACATGGTGAGGCCTGAGTGCGGCCCACGCTTCAGGGCGCCTTGCATAATGAGGACTTTCGTTGTGACACAGTGATCGGGCGAAAAGGCAATTATTCAAGATCCCTTACCGTACGTCGCCGCCGAACGAGCCGGCAAACTCCCCGACCGGCCGCAATCCCATCGCACCAAATATTCAAAGCCGAAGGGTTTTCAGAAACATCTCAACTTGCTGTTTTCTTGCCAATATTTTCCTTGCCAAGCGGGGAGAGGGGACGTCCATAAAATTATACGTATCTCTGCTTGGAGAAAGACTATTTTATGATTTTATGGACGTCCCGTATACCCCCAATTTAAATATTCCGAGAATTGCCTATTAATCATTCGTAAACTGTAATGATATCTTACAGTTTACCTCATTTTCTGTTTCGTATTGGCCTGGCAAAAAAACTGTGTTATGCTTTTCCCCGTCTAGATAATAACTTGTTATGCGATAAAGGCATATACCGATGAGAATATTCAGCATCAAAGAAAACAGAAAATTTGAAGAGTTCTCACAGACCAACTTACATGGCGATCATGAGAAATCGGTATTGGAAATTTGGCTTGAAGGTGAAACAAGGGTCAGACTTATCAAAGGCATTTGAAAACAATGAACATGCCAAATTGTAAAGAAAAATTACTTTAGAAATCTTTTTTCTTTTGTTTTCATTAGGGACCAGGAAAAGATGATGGAACATGAAGCTACAATTCGGGTGGCCTTTTTTTTCGGTATTCTGGTACTTGTCGCTTTGGGTGAACTTCTAGCTCCTCGGCGAGTGCTGACTATGCCCAGGCTGATAAGGTGGCTCAGCAACCTGGGAGTGGTAGCGTTGGGTGCACTTGCCGTGCGGCTTCTTTTCCCCTTCATCGGTGTGCATGTTGCCTTGGCGGCCCAGGAGCAAGGATGGGGGCTGCTCAACATGGTCGATTTGCCGGGATGGCTTGAAGTACTCATCAGCGTCCTGGTGCTCGATCTAGTAGTGTATCTCCAGCATGTGATGTTCCACACCGTACCTCTCATCTGGCGGCTGCACATGATGCATCATGCCGACATTGACATTGATGTCACCACGGGGTTGCGATTTCATCCCATTGAAATACTCATCAGCATGGTCATCAAAATGACCGCCATCGCCGCTCTTGGGCCCACGGTGTTCACGGTTATTCTTTTTGAGATCATTCTCAACGGCACCGCCATGTTCAACCACGGTAACCTCAAGCTGCCGTTAAAGCTTGACAAGTACCTCCGATTGCTGGTTGTCACGCCGGACCAGCACCGAGTGCACCATTCCATCACCATCCGCGAAACAAACAGCAATTTCGGATTTAACTTCCCTTGGTGGGACCGCATCTTCGGCACATACCGGGCACAACCTGTGATGGGGCATGAAAAAATGACGATAGGACTCTCACAGTTTCGTGAACCAAAAGAGAACAACCTGTTCCATATGCTGCTCATGCCTTTTACCGATAAAACGGGGTCTTACTCCATAGATGGGCATGGTGCCGATCCTGAAAGGATTGTAAGGCAATAGCGAGTGAAAAGTGAGAAGTCCTTATGTAAGTAAATGATTCGAAACTTGAGTTGCCTTGATTGTTTGGTACACGAGAAAAGTACGGATTTCTATAATTCCGCGTCGTCGATGAGTATTACAGCAAAAATCGCCGAACAAGACGGTTCACAAGGATTGCCGGCACTGACGCACTGTCAACCTGTGAACTTTGGCGTTCAGCCCTTGAGATTGCCACATCGAACATCTGAAATAATCAAACAGTCCTCAGATTTACCTCCCTACTCTCTCCTAAAAGTGGGCCGAATGCCCTACAGGGGGCGAAGGGGACGTCCATAAAATCATAAGCATCTCTACTTGAAAAAAGACAATTTTATGATTTTATGGACGTCCCGTATACCCCCCTTACGATTACATCACCCGCCCGGCCAACCCGTCCGCCCTCAAGGGCTCCCCTGGAAACAGCAATCTGCTTATCTTTCTTTGCAACCCAACCAAGCGCGTCTTGTGATAAAAAACAAACCTAAAAGACATGCTATTAAGGAAATATCCCGTAATAACTTTGCGAATGGCGCAAAACCAAGAATAGCCGGATCATAATCCCCAACAATCTTTAGGCGAGGATTTGCCTTATTCAATATTGTGTCCGGCTCTTGAACTGTTAATTCGATCGTCAAATCTTCCTTTGGGAATCGCATTACACTGCCTAGGGGATATTCTAGCTTTTCGTCACTCCATCCAGACCAAAGCTTTGCCTCCTTAGCCATAGGTTCATCTGAAGGGAAAAAATAATTTTTTATTAACCGATTTGCTTTTACATTATTTTCAGTCTCTGCATATGCATCAACTTTCACTTTTAAAGGAAAAGTCTTTTTCCAATACTCATCATTCCCTTCATTTTTGGAACGATTAAATACTAGAAATATTTTTGCCGTTCCGTCCTGATAATCCCAATCATCATTTTTTATCTTCCACGAAAATGCATGCAAATAGCCCAAGTCAATTTTTGAGCTATACCGCGAGTTCTTTGAAATTTTTACCGCCTTTTCAAAGTCACTAAACATGTAGTTTCTGCCAGCTAACATGTATATGGCTATTATTAATGAACAAAAAATAATCAAATACTTTTTCATGATATTTCCTTTATCTTAGCGTCAATTGCCATCTATTTTGAGCACTGCTTCAAGCAATTTTGCAAAGAATCATTGGAGTACTCCTGGCAATCTGTACCATATGGCCCAATATCATATGGTGGCCGTGGCTTTTGCCATTGCTTCTGTAAACACTGCTCAACGCATTGATCCTTATTATCATCAACTTCTTGGCATGCATTTTTGTTGTAATAGTCATCTTCTGGCCTTGACGGCACACCGGGTTCCAACTTATCAGGCCATTCGGAAGGGGCGTTAGTGCTATCACATTTTGTTGAACCATCTAGCATAGTTACGCAGTTGTACTGATGGTTAAAAATTGGAGGAGTCTTTTCTCCTGGCTTGCCGCCTAATGGCCTTTTGCATTTCCAAGTTGTTAGACCAAGGGGATCTATATAGTTGATGGGGTTATTTGATGTGTATGTGTACAGGTTTATGCCGCCTTCAAGGCCGATGGGGTCCGGGCTGAGGTATCTTCCGGTCTGCGGATCATAATATCTGTGCCAATTATAATGCAGCCCCTCTCTTCATCATAATACTGGCCGGGAAAGCGGATATTGTTTTCCACTGTTGAAGACGGATCAACCTCGGCCTTGCCGAAAGGAAGATAATCGGCCTGCCACACAACGGTCCCGGCGCTGTCTACCATCTGCTGCGGGGTGCCAAGGTGGTTGTTTATATAATAATAGATTTCCGCCTGGGCGTCATATATCTTTACCGCCACAGGCTCATCTCCCAGATAGAGGTAATCCCTGAGCGGCGCGCCGCTTTCATCGGTCTCGGCAATAAGCTTGCCGGCGGGATCATAGTGATAAAATGTGCTCACTTCACCCACGGTTTTCTTTACCCGCCGGTCCAGACCGTCGTAACCGTATTCCGCCACCAGCACCTCGCCGTCCCACACCCCGGCCAGCCGGTTGGCATGGTCGTAGGTAAAGGTAAAGACGCCGTTGCCGGTCATATTGCCATGGGCATCATAGGTATAAATAGCCGGGTTTGAGCCGATTATACCATCCAGCCGATTGCTGCCTGCAACATAGCTATAAAGGTCGGACTCAACAGCGGTGGTCCTGGTCTGACGATTGCCTGTCGAGTCATAGCCGTAGCCAATGCTGCCGTAAATGCCTGAAGCATCGATCAAGCGGTAAAGGCTGTCGTAGTCGAAGCTCTGATCGGCCGGCGGATTGATGAGGTCATTAATCGCCAGGACATTTCCTGTCGCGTCTCTGTCAAAAGTAAGATCATGAACCGCACCCGCCTGCATCCTTGCCAGCCGGTACAGCTGATCATAGGTGCGGTTCACGGAAAGGGAGCTCGATCCGAATTCATAGTCCGCAACAGGGCCGAATGGTTTATAGGTGATGTTGTGGATCATCACCTGTCCATCAGCTGCCATTGAAGAAATTTTCCCGTTGGCATCCCGGGTATATGAGACTTCCAGCCCGCTGGGATAGGTGATGCTTTCAAGCTCGCTGCTCAATGGGTCATAGGCAAAACTCAAAGTCGCGGAAGGCATACCGCTATTGACTCGTTCCTGGCCGATGAGTTGCCCCAGTTCATTGTAATGGTATAACGTTGTGCCGGCTGCGTCCGTCATGCCTGTCAGTCTGCCGATCCCGTTTGTCCCCTGGTCATAGCTGTAAGACACGTTCAGGGCCGCATTCTCGTCCCCTTTTTCTCTTCGATCTGTCCTGGTTTTCGTTTCAGTTTATGGTTACAATGAGTTGATCATTTTGACTTCCTGGAATTTTAATTGGATGGTGCCCATTAATCAAAAATTGCCAAACCGTCACATACAATGTGCCACCAGCTCCTGTAGTTTTATGCCATGATACAAATAACCCACTATCATTATAAGTTAATGTGCCTCTATCCTCGTATTTCTGTATGTACTCCAAAAGGGATTCCATAGAATTAAAATTTTGGTACCCTTCATTAAGGACTGCTCTGGTTATGCCATCGTGTGCTTTCCAGTGTGGACCAGGACCGGGGTAATAAATTCCTAGGCTTCCATGCCACCGTTCTTTTCTTGGCCACATGGTGACAGTTCTTGTATCACCTGCCCATGTATATGAACGCTCTAACCCTTTGCCTGCAGTTATAATCATAGTGCCAAATAGTGAATTAGTAGCGGTAATAGACATACCTTCTTTCAAAATTATTTCATTGTATTCGTAAATATTATCCGGGGCTGGCCGATAACACCCAACAATTAAGGATAATATTGTTGTAAACAATATAATACTTTTAATAAAATTTATTCTCATAGATTAAAACTCCCACCTAAATATCCAACTTGTTGTTTCTCTTTTTTTATTCTCAACCCTTGCATTTCTATTTGCAGGCTGGAGAATAAATGTGGGTATGGCAGCGATCCTTCTAGCTTCATTTAGAGGATTGCCAGACAAGCCAATCCCCATCAAACAATCCTTTAGGTCACTGTCGCATTTGTTCAATCCTTTTTTTTCACATTCTTCAGGACAAGGATCATTTTTACACATTTCTCGACAATTTCCATAACAAATATCGTGGTGCATATAGCAATTATCCTGCGCATCTTGAGGCATTCTATCAGGATTATTTAATGCATTATGGCGTTGAGCAGGACTGAGCTGATCCCAACTTGATTCATACCCTCCAGTCCAATTGGGTCCTCCCCAATTGCCGTAATACTTAAACAATCCCAACGGATCAATCGCATTCAAGGGATTCCCGCCAACATAGGAGTAGAGGTTGATCCCTCCAGCCAACCCAATCGGATCAGGGGTTAAATAGCGACCTGTAGTGGGATCATAATATCTGTGCCAATTATAATGCAGCCCGGTCTCTTGATCATAATACTGGCCGGGAAAGCGGATATTGTTTTCCACTGTTGAAGACGGATCAACCTCGGCCTTGCCGAAAGGAAGATAATCGGCCTGCCACACAACGGTCCCGGCGCTGTCTACCATCTGCTGCGGGGTGCCAAGGTGGTTGTTTATATAATAATAGATTTCCGCCTGGGCGTCATATATCTTTACCGCCACAGGCTCATCTCCCAGATAGAGGTAATCCCTGAGCGGCGCGCCGCTTTCATCGGTCTCGGCAATAAGCTTGCCGGCGGGATCATAGTGATAAAATGTGCTCACTTCACCCACGGTTTTCTTTACCCGCCGGTCCAGACCGTCGTAACCGTATTCCGCCACCAGCACCTCGCCGTCCCACACCCCGGCCAGCCGGTTGGCATGGTCGTAGGTAAAGGTAAAGACGCCGTTGCCGGTCATATTGCCATGGGCATCATAGGTATAAATAGCCGGGTTTGAGCCGATTATACCATCCAGCCGATTGCTGCCTGCAACATAGCTATAAAGGTCGGACTCAACAGCGGTGGTCCTGGTCTGACGATTGCCTGTCGAGTCATAGCCGTAGCCAATGCTGCCGTAAATGCCTGAAGCATCGATCAAGCGGTAAAGGCTGTCGTAGTCGAAGCTCTGATCGGCCGGCGGATTGATGAGGTCATTAATCGCCAGGACATTTCCTGTCGCGTCTCTGTCAAAAGTAAGATCATGAACCGCACCCGCCTGCATCCTTGCCAGCCGGTACAGCTGATCATAGGTGCGGTTCACGGAAAGGGAGCTCGATCCGAATTCATAGTCCGCAACAGGGCCGAATGGTTTATAGGTGATGTTGTGGATCATCACCTGTCCATCAGCTGCCATTGAAGAAATTTTCCCGTTGGCATCCCGGGTATATGAGACTTCCAGACCGCTTGGATAGGTGATGCTTTCAAGCTCGCTGCTCAATGGGTCATAGGCAAAACTCAAAGTCGCGGAAGGCATACCGCTATTGACTCGTTCCTGGCCGATGAGTTGCCCCAGTTCATTGTAGTGGTATAACGTTGTGCCGGCTGCGTCCGTCATGCCTGTCAGTCTGCCGATCCCGTTTGTCCCCTGATCATAGCTGTAAGACACGTTCAGGGCCGCATCCGGATAAATCTCCGCGGTTAAGCGGTTTAAGGCATCATAGGAGTAGATGACCGTAGTCCCTCGGCCATCGTTTTTGATGATCAGATTGCCGGCGGCATCATAGTCATAGGTGGCAGCGCCCGAATCAGGCGAATTTTCGCTGATGCGGCGGCCAAGATCGTCATACTCATAACTGGTGAGTTTGTTTCCCGCATCGCGTACGCCGGTGATTTTGCCGTCACTGTTATAAGAAGTCCAGGTATCGGTTGAATCTGGGAGGCGAAGGGGGCTGGATTGCTCAAGCCTTCGTTGCTCAGATTTACCTCCCTACTCTCTCCTAAAAGTGGGCCGAATGCCCTACAGGGGGCGAAGGGGACGTCCATAAAATTATAAGTACCTCTGCTTGAAAAAAGACAATTTTATGATTTTATGGACGTCCCGTATACCCCCTTGAGATTGCCATGGCGAAGCTGTGTCTGCTGAAATACCGATTGAGTCAAAATTGATAGGTTATAGGTTGAGCGAATTCTCAAGCTAGTCAGATTAATGTATACTGCTTTTAACAGCTTCAAATCTCAGATCTTTAAAAAGTGTAACGGAGTCTGCCTTGGTCCAAAGTCCAATGTGGCCATGTATTGGTTTTTGAGCTAGATAGTCAAACATGAACATCTCGTTGACAGTGCAAGTTACTTTAGTGTCTTTCACTGTAACCAGCAGAGTATGCCATATTTCTCTGGTAACAGGGAGCTTGAGATGGGCGCGTTCGAAACGTTTATTGTCGATGAATTCAAAGAGAATGGCGTTGTCTTCAAGGGCATTGATCCTCAACACAAAATAGTTGCCGATATCCCGCAAGCCAAAAACGACCCCACCAGCCTGATCGATACTTCCTCGCAGCGGTTTAACCATCAGTGAAATTGCGGCATTACTCACTTCACCTTGTTTTGATACAACCAGGGGGAAATAAAAATATGCTCCGAAGGTATCAAGCAGTTCCTGATATGAACGACCAAAGGTTTTTGTTATCAAACCGGACACGTTGGACGAAAGACTGTTCATAAACGGAGAGCCATCTGAAAGATAGCACGTTGTTCCGTTTTCCTCTGTGATCTGCCAATCTCCCAAGTGCGTGTAGAATGATTCCAACGGCACTCCCCCCTTATGGTTGACCAGATCATAATTGCCCCGTAAAAATTCCGCTGCCAGTGTATCCACTTCCTGCTGGTTGGCAATGGCCATATCTAGCAGTCTGCTACTCGCCAATAATCGACCAATTTGATCAAGGCATTCAAACATTTCACCACGAGGGAAACGATTAAACGAAGCTTCCAGTAAGTCTCCTTGAAGATTGACTGTGCAGCCAAGCTTACTGAGAATTTTCCCCAGGAATTGAAGGCGAAGCGTTTTGCCAAAGAATGTCCCAGCACCCCCAGAGAACTGGAGCGAGAGATAGTTATGATCCGGTTCGTCACTGCAAAAGGTGTCGAGTGTGGCAAAGTGGTAGCCAAATCTTGCTGAAAAATTGAGATAGTCGGTGCCGATGAGGGCATAACTGTCGCCTCCAGGTTCAGGGCCAAATTCCGAGGTGGCCGATGCCGCTATGCGAGCCATAAAGCTGTTGCCGTCAATTTGAAGGGTACCGCTCCAATTGATGCCTGGGTGAGTGAACCCCTTCCATAGTGCTTGTATCGGCTCAGAAATAAAATGCTCCGCTCTGACGGTATCACATGTGCTGAGTCCTGACCGGAGTCCTCCGCCGAGGTCAATGAGATGCAGAGTCAGTGGGATATGTGTCGAGAGTTTGACGGAAATAGAGCTTCTCTCAGCGATAGCAGAAAGATTAAACATTTCATGTATTGCCTGCTCATGGGCAAAACGAATTATGTCATGCAGTGAGGAACAGTTTTCGGGCAGATAACCTGAATCATCAGAATCAGTCAGATGGAGTGGTGAAAGCAAATCAAGTACGGATCGCATTTTCTGATGGACAGTACTATCGAGAATGCGTCGTTTCGCTGGCTTACCCGCTTTCCGATCATTCTCGATAATGCCTTCATATATCGTAGATTCAGCCTGCGCATATAGTGAAACCATTTTCCCCGATGTAAGAAGACGGGTGGCATTCTTGACATTAACGGCCATCGGCACGCCAAACTCTCTAGCTACCGAGGCAAGATGACAGGTAGGGCTACCAATTTCCGTGATCAGACCACATATTTTACCCATTACTTCAGCATAACGAGGTGAGGCTGTCCGGGTTACCAGCACTGCATGATCAGGAACTGACTCAAGATTTTCTTGTTCTGTAACAATATGCACAAGTCCTGTTGCGACGCCATTGGATGCGCTGTTGCCCATTCTGATCAAGGGTGCGACGTTGCTTGGTTCAAGGACTGGTTCGAGAGGTTTGGGAAGGATATGCAGCGGACGGGATTGCAGGATGAAAAGCCTGTGTGAGTCGTCAATCGCCCATTCAACATCCTGGGGGTAGGCGAACAGCCCTTCCAAGAGATTGCCCGCCTTGACGATGTGACTGAGATCCGTTTCCGAAAGAGCAGCTGAATTATGGGAATAATCGGTATCCTCATCAGCATTCGCAAGGATATTTTTCTTTGATACTATTTCCTGGCTTATGAGGCGTGTTGTTGATCTGTCCAAAACATAGCTATCTGCAGCGGAGTCGCCACTGACAAGTTTTTCTCCCAGTCCCAATACCGCACTTATATGCATCGTTTCTGCACCGCCGACCATTGGATCTGCAGTGTATAAAACACCACTTGCAAAAGGATTAACCATCGCCAGGCAAAGAACGCACATGGGTGTTTCCGTTATGTCGATACCCGCCATTTGACGATAGGCTATAGCTCGGGGCGAGAAAGAACTTGCCACTACATCCTTATAGGCGTCGATTATTCCTTCTCTTGCGACATTTAATACCGAGGTGTATTGACCAGCGAATGAGACATCGGAGTCTTCTCGAACCGCACTGCTGCGCACAGCGAGTCGGACCCTGGGAAACGTGATTTTTTCAATAGTATCGTAGTGTGTATGCAGTAATTCGATAAGCTCATCCGGAACGTGCGCAGCACGGACAAGCTGGATGAGACGGTTGCTCACTTCTTCGAGTTTTGGATCACCCGGCGAAATACCAGCCAACTCATCCAGTACCATCTGATCGATTCTGTTTGCCTTCAGAAAAAGGTCATAGCCGGCGGCTGTCACCACAAACCCTGCGGGGACGAGCAGATCCGTCTGCCTGCCGATGGTGGCGAGATGTACCGCTTTACTGCCGGCGCTGCCGATATCTGATGGCTGTAATTCCAGCAAAGAGACTACGGGAGCCAAGTCGGCCCTGCTGATCACAGGACGTAATATCGAGGTGACACAGGAATTGATCTCCCTTGCTTTCAGGGAGAGTACGGGAAATCGGTTATCAGCGAGAGCATTGAGACAACGAACGAGATTGAGCACATGGCCGAACAGATTTTCATACTGATAACCGATATCGGCCGAGGTAAAAGACTGTCCGCTGTAATAGAGCATCTCCATTTCAGCTAACTGACGAAGAGCATCACGGTTACTGACCAGAAAATCCCTGAAATGGCGAAATTTTTCCACATGCTTTCCTGAAGTTGCCGAAAGCAACACACAACTGTCTGCTTGTGAAAAAAACCTGAGCAATCCTTTCATTGTCTATCTCATCGGTTTTCTGATCCGGGTTTGGGCAAAATGTTTTTGATTCTAAAAGACAGCATGCAAGACAGCAAAGACGGTTTGCTTGTGCAGGTGTGCTTGAAAATTTCCTCAATTCCATCCGTGAGTAAGATCTGTCTTTTTTGCGCAATCGTCGATATAGCCTGCTTTTTTGAAAACCCTTTGTGACGCATCAGATATGCTGCGACAATACATACTGAGCGACTTCTGCCAGCACGGCAATGCACCAATACTCTCAAACCATTTTCAACCTGTGCGGCGATGAAATCGATTGCAGCGAGAACATGCTCTCTGCTATTTCCAGGCCCATCATGCAACGGCACACAATAACCATCGATATCAGTTCTCTCACCACAACAATCTGATAACAAACATAATATTGAATCAAATTGAGGTGCATGATTGACTGCATCAAGTGCATCGCCGATGGCAATCTGGTCGGTTATCCAATCCATGCTTTGACTTTCAGATGCTTGGAAGTATTTCCCAATCCTTGAATAAGGTAACAGAATCGGCCTTTGTCCATAACCCGACATATCCTCCTAAATCCCTGTCCGCCACATACTCAATGACCTGAAGGTCATCAAGGTAGGCCCGAAGCGTATTGTTAATTGTTACGATACGCAGAGAGTACCAGGAGCCGGACTGAATTGGCGTTTCAATTGCTGAACGTTGTAAATGGGCTGAGGGTCAGGTCTTGAAATATGAGTTTACGGGAAATTGACTGCTACTCAAATCTGAAATTCGATCTGCGAATCTCAAGCGCGAGTGTGTTTACACAAACTTAACATAGACTGTAAACCTCCCTCAAAAATAACAACTCAAGCCGTAAACATCTCCCCGGCGGCCAGGCAGCCGCAGAGCCTGCCATACACCTCATGGAGTTGGTCGTGGGAAGGTTCGCTGCCCACTGCCGCAAGTATTCTGCGCCCCAGGGGCCCCTGGCGGAGAATGACCTCCAGGGCGGGCCGGTAGGGGTCGTCCGTTTTCACGGTTTTTGCCACCAGGGCCTGCCAGAATTCGCCGGCCGTCATTTTTTTCTCCTGCATGCCGAAAAGGGCGAGAAAGTTGCGGTCAGCGATCACCGTCCGGTCCGCCTCGCGGATGGCGGAGAGGAACAGATCGGCCAGGGGGGCCACGGCAAAGGCCGCCTGCGCGGCAAAAGGCTGCCAGCGCTCCGCCACCAGGGCCTGCAGGGCCGCGACAATGGCCGAGGCCACCGCCAGGTCCGCCTTGGGGCATTCCTGGATATCCAGCAGGCGGATCTCGATGGCCGACCGGTCAAAACGGGCGATGGCGCCGCGGGAGTTCAACCACTCAAACTGCAGGATGCCGTCCGGATCATAGGGGGCGATATCCTCGTAGTTGCGGCTTAAAATCATCTCCTCATAGTCCTTTCTGGTATAGGCCGGCTCCGGAATGACCGCACCTGATATGGAGGGAACGCGCTGCTGGTTGGAGCGGTAATATTCCAGCCGGGTGTCGAGCATGCCGCTGGCCCTGCCGCCCACCAGGGGCGAACTGGCCGCAAGCGCCGGCAGCACGGGCAGCAGCAGGCGGATTGCCGCATGCAGCCGGCCGAACTCGTCGTCGCCGTTAAAGGCCAGGTTGAGGTGGGTGGACTGCACATTGGACCAGCCGTGGCCCTGGCAGCCGAAGATACGGTTATAGGCCTCGTAGATGACCCGGCTGCCGTGGGGCCACAGCCTTGTCTCCCGGTGCGGGTCCATCCACGGATGCATGGCCGTGGGCATGAGCCGCGCCCCCATGCCGTCGAGCAGAGTATTCACCCGGCCCACATGCTCCTGGAAGCGGTCGGCCACCCCGGCCAGCGTGGCCACCGGCCCGTTGGTCTTGAGCTCCACCACATGCAGGGCCAGCTCGTTGGACCAGGCAAAATCATCCATCTCCACCTCATTCTGCACCCTGCCCGCAACGGCCAGCAGCAGCTCATCGGCGGCAGGCAGGATATCGAGGCTGTCCTGACGAACGATCATATACTCCAGCTCAACTCCGAAGCCCGCAAAAATATGCGGCGCTGCAACCTTTACCATATCTGCCCCCGTTCATTTTTATGTTCGATGCGGCGAAGAAAAACGCGCATGATGCGCAGATAGAACTCGTCCCGCAGGATCGCGTCCTCCACTCCGGCGTCGAGATTTGGATTGTCGTTGATTTCAATGAGATAAAACTTCTTGCCCACCTGCTTGATATCCACCCCGTACAGGCCGTCGCCGATGAGATTGGCCGCCTTCAGCGCCGTGCGGATGAGCTGGTCCGGGGCATGCTCCACCGGGATGGTGGTGAAGAGGCCGTCATCGGTCTTGATGCCGCGGTCATCCCGTTTGATGATCTGCCAGTGCTGCTCGGCCATGAAATACTTGCACACGTAAATGGGTTGCCGGTCAAAGATGCCCACCCGCCAGTCAAACTCGGTGGGCAGAAATTCCTGGGCGATGATCAGGTCCGATTTTTCCAGAAACCTGCCCACCTGGTGCCGCAGCTCATCGGCGGTCTCCACCTTCTTCACCCCCTGGGAGAAAGAGGAATCCGGCTGTTTGAGAATGCACGGCAGACCGAGCAGTTCACCGACCTCCCTGGCATTGTCCTTGTGGACGATGACGGTTTTCGGGGCCAGCACATGGTTTTTCTCAAAGAGTTCGGCCAGAAAGACCTTGTTGGTGCATTTGAGGATCGATTCCGGATCATCGATGACCACCAGTTTCTTGGCCGCCGCCCGGCGCGAGAAGCGGTAGGTATGGTGGTTGACGCTTGTGGTTTCGCGGATGAACAGGGCGTCATACTCCGTCAGGCTGCCGTAGTCATCCCTGGTGATGAGTTCGGTGTTCATGCCCAGGGATTCCGCCGCATGGCTGAAATGCTGCAGAGCCCGCGCATTGGAGGGCGGTTCCGGGTCCCGGGGATCATGCAGGATGGCCAGGTCGTAGCGGTAGTGACTGCGCCGCTTGACGATGCGCCTACGGCCCATGAAATAGCCCTGGGCCACCTCCACCACAAAGGGACGGTGTTCCGGCGGAATTTCGCTGGCCGGGATGGGGTTGATGTTCTGCAGAAACCATTTCTCATTCTTATCATTATAGACGAAAAAGGCCCGCAGAAAGGGGCTCTGGAACTGATGGAACAGATGCTGGCTCAGGGTGTCGTGCTGTTTGGCCACGTTATGGCCGAAATAGATGCTGAGCACGAACTCCCTGGAACGGATATGGGCCAGGCTCTTCTGGATATACTGGTCCAGCTCGTCGGAGGCAATGCGGATGATGGTCTGGCTTTTCAGGTCCTGGATGGTGGTGATATCGGGCAGGGGCTTATGGCCGCGGGCCGCGGCCAGCAGCGACACATAGTAGCCGATGCTCTGGTAACGGTAATAACGGCACAGATTGAACACCGTGGCCTTGCGCATTTTGGCATAATAGGGATCGGTCAGATAGGCCCGGGCCGCCACCAGTTCGATGCCCTCGATGGCCAGCGGCCAGTCCCTGGGGTCATTCACGACAATCAGCGTCTGCATGCGTAAACTTCCTTCATTTCTTCCTTGGTTGAATGATGAGAAAATTGGCGTCATGGGTGAGCACGCCGAGCAGGATGGCACAGAGAACCCTGTCAATGTTCACCGCGTAATTCTGTTCTCCGGCCACCGGATTGCGGTGATACGGATCAGCAACGGAGACGGTGCGGGCCGCCTTGTCATAGCCGCTCAGCACGACAAAATGACCGGCCGGCTCGCCCCGCACATCATCCTCATCCCCATTGACCCCGAATTCCCGGATGCTCTGATAGAGATAGGTCGAGCTGAGTCCGGTGAGGATCGGCACGGACCGCCGGAGATACCAGCGGACCAGGGTGCGGGTCAGATCCTCGAAATAGATCCTGCCGCCCAGCTCGAGAAACTCGAGATAGCCCTGGGTGGCGACCTGCAGCCGGGCGTTGTCTTTTTTGAACGCCGCCTGGGCGATCAGTTTCTCGCGCAGATTCCGAACATGGGGATGAAACCAGACCGGATCAAAAAAATGCAGGTTATAGGTGAAGATGGTGGCTGAATAACCCCGCCGCAGGGCATGGCAGGCGAGAAAAACCGCAAGGGTGCCGCCGCTCTCCAGATGCGTCACCTCGCTGACCACCTGTTCGATGGTTATCGGATCAGCAAAATAGCGGTACACGGCCTGGAGGCAGGTGGGACCGCAGGTGGTATCGTCCGGCTGCGGCATAATATCAATGGTAAGTGTGTTTTGCATACAGGTGAATCTTTGCCAGGTTAAAGGTGTGAGAAAAAGTGGCGAAACAATCCGGGCGCGGCAAAAGGCCCGGCCGGCAAATGCCTGTTATTGCCGAACCCGTATTGATGAACTCGTAAAAAGTCTGTTTTCACCACAGAGATCACAGAGATCACAGAGAAAATATTTTTATTTTCAACAAGTTATCTCTGTGGGCTTTGTGCTCTCTGTGGTTAATTTTCAGTTTTTACCAATGCATCATCATTGACATTACAAAAAAAACACTCCGATGAGAAGAGAGGAATTTTATCCTGACTTTTTCTGCCGGCCCTCCGGCCGCTTTTTCAGGCGCCCCTCCGCCTGCTCCCGTTTTCCCGGCAATACCCGGCCAAACCTTGCCCGCCCCTTGCCGCCGGTGCTCCGCCGGCTTAAAGCTTCAGCTACCTTGTTGTATTTAATAAACCACAAATGCTTGTTTTTTCGTTCAATATGCTTATATTTTTAACAGAAAAGATAATTTTTACTAATTAAACACATCATTCCTCAACCAATTACACAAAAGGGGGTGGGAATATGTTTACTATTGAATGTAATGGCAGAAAATTGGCAAGGGACAGAGACGGATTCTTACTTCATACCGAAGACTGGAATGAAGAGGTAGCCGAAATTCTCGCTGCTGACGAGGGATATGAGGATTTTACCGACGAAAAAAAAGATATCGTTAAATTCATGCGGAATTATTACCTCAAATTCAACGCATTTCCGATTCTGGATGCTGTCTGTAAATATACCGGCCAGGAAAGAAAATGCGTAGCAAAGGAATTCATTGATCCCATGAAGGCATGGAAGATTGCCGGGCTGCCCAAACCCGATGGAATCCAATTTGTCACACTGGATGGCAAACACTACATCATGGAAGAGTGCTGCTAAAAAAAACCTCCGGCAAGCAGGGGTAATCCAGCTTGCCGGATGATTAAAAACGGGCGGGTGAAAGACCCGCCCTTGCCCGTACGGGTATCAACGCCGTAATTCACGACAACCAGGTCGGGGTTACGGCGTTGCTGTTATTTTATAACCCCGTCGCGGTGTTTTTTTGCCGCCTTCTCCATCTTCGCATTATGGTTCAATCTTCGTTCCCAGCACCTGCAGGAATTTTGCGAGCCAGTCAGGGTGAGCAGGCCAGGCCGGGGCGGTGACCAAATTGCCGTCCACGTGGGCCCTGTCCACTGGAATATCTACATACCTGCCACCCGCCCGTGTTACATCCGGCCCCACCGCCGGATAGGCGGAGCAGGTTCTGCCCTCAATGACTCCGGCTGCGGCCAGCAGTTGCGCGCCGTGGCAGATGGAGGCAATGGGCTTGTTTGCCTGCGCAAAATGCTGCACCATCTTCAGCACGGTATCGTTCAGACGAATGTATTCCGGCGCCCGTCCACCGGGGATGACCAGCGCGTCATAGTCTTCAGCCTTGATCTCCGCAAAGGTGGCATTCAGCGTAAAGTTGTGACCGGGCTTTTCGCTGTAAGTCTGGTCTCCCTCGAAATCGTGTATCGCCGTGCGCACATTCTCGCCTGCCTTCTTGCCGGGGCAGACCGCATTGACGGTATGCCCCACCATCAGGAGTGCCTGGAAGGGCACCATTACCTCATAGTCTTCCACGTAGTCGCCGACGAGCATCAAGATTTTCTTTGCACTCATAGTGTGAACCCCTTTTTGTTGTCTTGCGTATTTTACGAACTGCCCGCTTCTTCGGGACAATTCTCCATGACAGAGTCTCCATGGCAAGAAACAGCGCGCTTGCCACCTCCTTTCTTGCCGTTGTTATGGGCATTATATTCAATTCCCCGTGGCGATGGCTGACCCATGACCCAATAAGCGGCAATGGATTTGTCTGCCTGATTGACAGGTCTTACGGTTGCAGACGGCATTAGAGAGGAAAACCTGCCTGCGGGTTGCGGACCAATGGGGAAACAGACATAGTGATCATTTTTTCCAGTAAGGATACCGGTCTCTGGCGGTCTGCATTTTTTTCTGCTGCCTGAGCGATTTTCTTCTGCCGAGGATGATCAGGAACGCACTTGAACCGAGGCACCAAATGGCGCTTTCCGGGCCGATTTTTTTAAAAAATAAAAACGAAAGGACCAAAACCAGGACCAGAACACCTATGCAGAACATGGCCCGGCCGGAATAGAGTTCCGAGCTGAACATGGAAAAGGTGGTTATCCAGCCATTATTTTTTTTTACTTCACTGCCGCCCGAAAGCAACAGTCCGCCGGCAGGAAGGTATCTCATTTCCGTACCGCAATTCGGGCAGATATAAAAGGTTTCGCCGCTTGTATAGTCTGTGCCGCCCGGCTCCCTGCAAATTGAACAGACTGGCGTTGGTATGTGTTTTTTCGTCATTTTTTTATTCAGGCTTCCTTGAAAAACTGCTTTTTCTGTTTATTGCCACAATGAGGGCATTTGACTTCCAAACAAATTCGGAGCGTAGCGGTCGGCTGGATTGATTTGTTGCGCTTTTATGGTAATTGTCAGTCCCATTCTTTTCCATAGAGTTTTTTTGCCAACTCAACAGTTGATAAGCCTGGTTTCCAACCAGGCTTATCCATAACCCGAAAATAAGCTTTTCCTCCAGGGCAAGGCACTTGATGAAGTCAGCGCCGCGTTAATCAAATTTTATATTTCTTAGTATGCTTTTCAGCCACAAATTCCCTTGAGGGGTGATCAGCCAATATAATCCAGCGCAATTTATAATTACTGTCATCCAGTAAATTATCCTGAATGATAATTTCTTCGACTTGTGTCTTAAAAAGCTTTGTGCAATCGCAGCACCAGGCCAACCGCCTAATAAAGCTATTGTGTGCAACGTCCTTTCCTGGGTTCTCCATTCCCCCCATTCTGCAGCGTTTTTGTCTTTAGCGTACATCAAAAAAGCCAGAATGCTAAGTATAGCATAAAGCCCAACAATAATGGCAGGGATGTAGTTATAACTATGAAGGAAGTAAGTTACACACCCAAAGGAAATGAATACAAAAATAGAAAATATTTTCTGTCGGATTTCACGACCATTATTCTTATGCCCACGCAAAGGAAACACTTCTGTAGCACATTTTCTACCCTTCGCATCTGTATTTAATATATATTTGACTTCGAGTCCTTTAAATGGTTTTTTGTGTATTCGACTGTAGTCATTGATATGCAAAAATATATCTTTACCACCAGCTTTTGGTGTAATGAAGCCAAACCCTTTTTCTTCGTTCCAGTTTGATATAGTGCCAATTTGCATATTCATCTTTTTAAGGTTAACGTGATGTGACCCGTGAAGCGAAGCTTGCAAAGCCGCAGGCGTATGCAAGCGAGTGCCATCGGGACAAGGCACTTGACGAAGTCAGCGCCGCGATTCCTGTCGACGCAGTCGCCGGAAACGGTTGCTTAACGCGCGGCGGCTTTTTGCCGTCGCCGTTAAAGCAAAGGTAATAAATTAGATTTCTTGTGGCTTCCAATTATTAACTATTATTAAAGCACTTAGAGATTCACCATCTAATAGCTCTTTAAAGCTGTCTACATGATCTGAACCGCAAATAAATAGAATCGGCCAACGATTTAATTCTAAAATTTTACATAACCAAATAGGTTCTCTTTTAAGGTCCTCTTGCCACTCTAACTGCTCAGCCTCTTCCTGAGATAAATTCTTCACATCTGGGGATTGCAATATTTCAGATAGTTGCCTGCCCTGAGAAAAATAACCAGATTGTTTAATGCCAAATTTTTTTTGTTCTTCTCGCTCAGGATCACAGTATTTGTGAGAAATTATAGGATTTTCCTGTGTAAATAATTTTGGAATAGAAATTTCACGCTCCCAAAATTTTAGAGCTTCTTCGCTCATCTCTTCACCGATTGCTTTGATGTCGTAATTTTGACAAATGAACTTTATGTACCGTTTGAATTCCTCGATTGATTCTGGTTGGCATGTATTATCATTTCTTTGATATTCATGCGACGTGCCAAGTATATATACCATTCGATTCATATGATTTATAACGCGAAAATCACCGGTTTATCCGGTACATTTTATTGTTGGCATAGAGTATACTGCCACCATTTATAATCCGGATTGTATCAAGAATTGAGACCTGACCCTCGATCTTTCCAGCACAATGACCCGTTTTTCATGACGTTTATCATGTAAAATAAATAGATTAGATTGGCCAGACACCTTTTCGTCACCGCGCTTGACCTAATTTCAATCATTTAGTTTTCTTTTTACTTTCGTACCTTATCACAGCATCCTCTGTGTACCTGACAATTACCCGCAGAATTCCAACCGCAATCACTACTCCCACATAGATAAGCAAGTTAGGGACTGAGACGGAACCCAGATTGATCCATCGCAATGGTAATATCACTGTTGCCAAAAGTGAGTAGCCTAGATAATAGTAATAGAACAAACGCAGTACCCAAACCCACGGTTGCGGTGGTTTGTATGCGAGGAATGCGCGCCTGAAAAAACCAACAGGCAGCTTCAGATGTGTGTCTTGGGCAGACTCACGTATTTGTGCTTCGCGCACGGTTTCAGCCGCAGCAGCCAATTGTGTTAGCACATCCTGTCCTGTAATTTCGCGCGATTGCTCAGATTCTACTAAAATGCATGCTTCATAATATGCGCGCCAGAATGATATGCGTGCAGCCTCGCGTTTAATTATCTCGGCTAACCGTTTTCGTTCCGCGCGATCCTTCAAATATGCTATTGCCGCTGTCACGACTGGAACTGCCGTAGGTCCAAACAACTTTATAAATGTATCATATTCCATTGTGCTTCACACTTAAGCTTACATTTGGAAACTCTGTTACCTCGTTTATCAACGAAGACCATTATAAAAGAGTAAGTCACCTTGTGGGTGAACGGGGCCATGGGTGAACGTGTGAACGGGGTCAGGCACGAAGATGTTAAGATGAATCAGATCATCAGTCATGGGGCTGCATCTATCTTGGCAACCACCTCGGAATTTCACGAGCCAACAAGTAATTCCACCAACCTGCATATCACCCCATATTGAATGATATACAGAAAGCTGCTCCGCAGTTAAATACTTCCCCGACTGTATCCTTTTTTCAGGGGGTTGGCAAGCAGGAACTTCTTGTTATGTTGCCGAAACTACGGGATATATTTTCCAGTGCAACTTGCTTGGTCCCCAGCGTCACATGGCAGACCGTCTCACCTCCTTCCCGCAATTGCTCACAGAATTGCAACGTCTTTCCAGGTTCAAAAAACACGGGGCACGGTTGTAAGGAAACGGCGCGGGGCGCCAATGAAGGTTACCACTATTTTTTGATATCGTGAACGTCAGATAACCTGATCTCGGCAGATTTTACCTTGGTACTCGATTGCGGTTCGAGAAGAGTGCCTGAAGTACTTAAAATGCCTGAAAGTACTTAAAATTTGGGGTGGGGTTGCATGAATACTCAGGCACGATGCAAGACACCTGGTGCGGCTCTTGAGCCTTTATGTGGAAGGAGCTGTTTTGACGATCTCGACAAGCAAATGCCGAGCAAAGAAAGGGGGCAGGCTTTGAAAATCTGATTGTCGCCGAAAAGACGATATCAAAATTTCAAGCCTGCCCCCAGATGGGCAGCAACACTATTTTCCCATTAAGGGAAACAGCGAGCCGGCAAATTATAAGCATTTAAATTTGACTTCATACTCTGAAAAATATTTTGCCAGACAATTGCTGCCGGTGCTGTCCGTAAGGTCATCCGTTTTAGCCATTGTTTCACGGTTATCATCCACGGTTCGTGCTTCCATGCTGAATGTTGTATGGCCTCCCATATATTCTGAGTGATATGTTAATTCATTGCTATCAGTGGAGCTGATGACCACTGGTTTCCTCTGGATCTCTCGATCAGCGGCAATGACTGCTGCCACTTCCTGCGGGGTCGCTTCGCGTCCGAGATATTCGGAAAAATAACGGAGAGTACCGCCGGCCATTGCTGAACTTGCCAAACAGGTTGCGAGAGAAATTGCAAGCAAGTTGATTGTCAGTTTTTTTGTTCTTTTCATGGCACACCTCATTTATTAAATTCATTTTCACAATTACGTCCTGTTATCGGCCTTAAGCTGCCTCCATGTAGCAGACAGGAGAGAATTCAACCTCATCCTTTATCAGCAGCAGGAATTTTATTGATAAAAGTTATTTATTTTAACTAGAATATAACCATTAAAAACAAAAAAACAATTCTTTGAAATATATTAGTTTGCTGTTACATGCAGTTCTGCCGGAGGACCAAAAAAAACCAGGAGTACTTTCTGCCTGGTATCGCCCTGAAGATGATGCGCAATTGCCCACCGCCACAATGACGCAATGACGCCGCCATGGATTTTCCCCTGTTGACAATCACTATCCCATGAAGTAAATACTGCCGCCTGTTTGCTGAAACCGCCCTGAGCCGTTGTAACAAAATAATGCCCTCATCGGCTGATCAAAACGGCATAAAGAGTTGTAACGAAATGGCTGAGAAAGCAGAGATTAGTCCGTAGCGGCTCCTAACCAAAAATGGCCACATTACCGGCTTGCCCATTCCGCCCGGTTCTGCTACATTATTGCAAGATCATAACCCTGACCCCAGAAAAACGAAACATGAGATCAACTGGTTTTTCCTGCCCGGCGGCTGCCGGGCACTGCCCTTCCATCAGGCAACAGAGAATTCTTTTTGCAATCCGCCCACCAAGGAGGTCTGATCATGAATAGAATAATTGCCCTGATAATGCTCCTCATCCTGACGTGCCCGTTTGCCGCCTCTGCCCGGAAACAATTTGCCGCGGATACCATCACCACCGCCGCCGGCGATGTGACCATCACCTTTATCGGTCACGGCAGCCTGATGCTGGCCTTTACCGGCAAGACCATTTATATTGACCCCTTCAGCAAGTTGGCAGACTACTCCACCCTGCCCAAGGCCGATATCATCCTGCTCACCCACGAGCATTATGACCACCTTGACACCACTGCCTTAAACAGCGTGCGCACGGGAAGCACCGCCGTGGTCCTGACCCGGACCTGCGCCAGGCAGCTCACGGGCGGCACGGTCATGGCCAACGGCGAGGTGAAAACCGTGCAGGGGGTGCGGATCGAGGCCGTGCCCGCCTACAATCTCATCCACATGCGGGACAACAACCAGCCCTTTCATCCCAAAGGCGACGGCAACGGCTATATTCTCACCTTCGCCGACAAACGGATCTATATTGCCGGGGACACGGAAAACACCCCGGAGATGAAGGCCCTGCGGGACATCGACGTGGCCTTTCTGCCCATGAACCTGCCATACACCATGACGCCGGAGATGGTGGCGGACGCGGCCAGGGCATTCCGGCCGAAAATCCTCTACCCCTACCATTACGGCGAAACCGACCCGGCCAGACTTGTTGATCTGCTGCAAGACCACAAGGAAATCGAGGTACGCATCCGCGCTATGCAATAAGCCGGGCAGCCGGCGGCATTTCTTATCCTTTCCCGGCCATGACAGGCCAAACTTACGTCCCTTTGGCCTTGCTGCGTCATGCCGGCGCCGTACTCGCCCATGCAGCCAAAATAAACCGAGTAATTATCCATGGAAATTTTTAATATCATTTTAGGGATCACTCTTCTGCTGTTCGGGAGGAAACTTTTCTGGCTTTTTGTCGCTGTTGCGGGCTTTATTGTCGGTGTTGAATTTGCCGCCATGTTTCTCGCAGATAAACCCCAATGGGTGCTGCTGCTGGTCGGGATCGCAGCCGGCAGTCTCGGTGCGCTGGTGGCAATATTTGCCCAGCGCATCGCCTTTGCCCTGGCCGGATTCTATGCCGGCACCTTCCTGACCCTGCTCCTCACCCAGCCGTTCATATCATCCGAGGTCATTCTGATCTTTCTGCTGGCGGGTGGGGTGATCGGCGCCATTCTGTCCGCCTGGATCCTGGACCCGGCCCTGATCATCCTCTCCTGCCTCATCGGCGCCGGGGCGATTGTCAAGGCACTTGGCACAGGGCAGCTGCTGAGCGCGGTGATTTTTGTTATGCTGGTAGCCGCCGGCATCTTCACCCAGACCAAACTTTTCACCCGGCTGGATACAAAACCGCTGGACTGATCAACCCCAACCAACAGCCCATCACCATGCGACCAAACATCAGCATCGAACAGTCAGCCGCCGCCCCGGTTGCCGATCGTTACGCCGAACTGTCAGTGATCAAGCGGCGGCGGTGATCGACCGGGAGCTGAACAACATCGGCCCCTTCAACCAGCGGCTGGTGCGGGGTGATCTGCCGGTCTGTTGAAATATCCGCCGCCGGGGACCCATCCTGCTGTTGCATATCCGCGAAATCCATGCAATAGTAAGGGCATCACGGCAAGTTATGCGCCTGCTCCGGCCAACCCGGCGAACTGCCGGAGGGAAAATGCCCCCCTTTCAAAACGGAATTCGGGAGAGTTGCATGAATTTTGAAGTAACTGTTGATCACACCAGCAAAATCATTTACATGCGCTTTGTCGGCACGGTAAACTACGAGGCCCTGGTCGCATTTATAACGGATTTAATGCACCATCCCGAGTTCAAAGAGCAATACAACGGAATCTGTGATACCAGAGGGTCTTTGCTGGAGCTGTCGTACGAAGATCTCATCAGATTTCGCGCCTGGCTTGAGATGCGGGACGCAAGATTACTCGGCCGCTGGGCCATCCTGGCTGATTCGAATATGAACTTCGGCACGGGCCGGATGTGGGAGGCCCTCTCGGTCGGTTACCATAAAGGTCTTCAGGTATTTAAAAACGAACAGGACGCCTACGACTGGTTGCATGCCGACCAGTAACAAGATGGGGCGATGGCCGCCCATCTTTGCGATGCCGCCCGAGGAGGTCCACCATGCTGCCCTGGCCTGAGGAAACACTGTCTTCCGGGCGAAATATCCCCGAATGGCACCACCCGGGGTCAAACTTCTGTCTGGATTTTCATGGCGATCCGTTAAAGGCCGGGCTGGTGGTTTTTTCCGACGGCAATCACCATATGGCATTGCGGGAGACCCTCGCCCTTTTTCACCAGACCCATCCTGCCGTGGAGCAGATCTTTTATGCGACAACCCCGCCTGGTCCTGTTTTGCTGCTGCTCAAACATGGCAGCCTGCGGATCGGCAATTTCATCCTGTCCGCCCGGCCCCATGTCTTTATCAGTCCACCTGCCGTGCTGGACAAACTGGTGCGGGAAGGATACATGCTGCGGCACATGCCGTTCATGCGTAATCAGGGCAGTGTGCTGCTGGTAAAAAAAGGCAACCCGAAAAAAATCGCAGGGATTGCCGATCTGAACCGGGAAGATATCAGGCTTTTTCTCTCCAATCCCAAGACGGAGACCGTGAGCTGCCAAGGGTATGTCAGCACCCTTGCCGGCATGGCGGCCCGCGAAAACATTACCCTCTCTTTTCTGACGGATGAGCCGCCGGGCACAAAGGTCTGCTACGGGGAACAGATCCATCATCGCGAGGCCCCCCAGGCCCTCATCGATGGCCGGGCCGACGTTGCCGTGGTCTATTATCATCTGGCCCTGCGTTACATCCGTATTTTCCCGGCATTATTTACCATGATCCCCCTGGGGGGCACCGTAGAACATCCGCAGCCGTTTCCGGAAAACGTCATCAGCCGGTCCCATGCGGGGCTCATCGGCGATGGTGGTGAGTGGGGGGCTTTATTTCTTGATTTTCTCGCATCCGAGGCGGTCAGCCGAATCTATGCGCAGCACGGTTTATTGCGGGTCTGAAATCTGACAGCTCCGTAAAAACTGATGTTATTTTGCCACAATGAGACGGCTCGGGTCATACCCAAGGCTGCGCACCTTTTCCAGCAGGCCGTCAAGCAGCAGGGGATCCATCTGCGGCTGTCTGCTCAAGATCCATAAATACTTTCTGGAGGGAGCGCCGACAATGGCGTATTGATACTCCGGGTCAATATGCAGGATCCAATAATCACCGTAAAAAGGCCAGAAAAATGAGACCTTGAGTTTGGCATTGGTAGATTGATCAACTATCTTTGCCTTTCCCCTGGCTTTTTTGATTTTCCCCCCTTCCCCGGCAATCAGGCACTGGTTGATAACCTGAATGGTGCCGTCATCCTGCGTCTCATAGTCTGCGGTGACGTCCAGGCAACCATCCTCAAATTTGTGCGGATAGCGGGCGATCTCAAACCATCGGCCGGTATATCTTTCCATATCGACATAGTCCGCCGTGGGTAACAACGGGTCAGAAACCTCTTTGCGGCATCCGGCAGAGAAAGCGGCCAGGAACAGGGCTACGGCCATCAGAATGATTTTTTTCAGCATAGCATTGCCATAATTTTCATGTGATGCAACAGTCAATTAATTTAATACTACTCCATTCGGGTGATAAATTGGAAATAAATTACCAAGCCTGATGAAGCAACAATGCTGACGAGGTTGTGCCGGCAGTGAAAATCCGGCGGCAAATCAGTTCCCGGCTGTTTGGCCATAAGGCCAGGAACAACGAAGCCCCCGGCCGGCCAACTTCCTACCCGGACCGGGGGGGGGACCAGCGGCTGTGAATTTGACCTGTTCAAGCCTGTTTCGCACAAAGACCGGCCAAATCACCCCTTGACTTGGTTGAAAGGTTTATGCCAACATCAACAGTATGATGTAGCGAAGGCTGAGCTGTCGCTTGCCACTGCCCGGAAACATTGAAAGATCGCTCCTTCCGCCCTGCTTCCGGCGCGAGTAACCCTGCAGCAAAAAATTCCGAAGACAACCGCCTGAGCCGATGTAGAGGATCTTGCCACCTGTGCCTGATAAATCAAAAAACCTGTCCGCAGTCAAATTCGGCCTGCCCTTTCTGCTGTCAGTCATGGTCATCATCGCCATGCTGCCCGACCGGGCGCAGGCAGAGCCCGCTTCCCGGCCCAACGTCCTTGTGCTGAGCTCATACCACCGGGGCAAACCCTTGCTGGATCGAATCGTCAGCGGCATTCAGGACACTTTTGCCCGTTCAGGCCCTGATGTTTCCCTGTACTTTGAGGACATGGATGCCAAAAGGTATGGCTTTGACCGGATAGAGCCGTACCTGAAAGAACTCTATACCTTTAAATTCGGCCATAAAAAGCTCGATGTCATACTGGCAATCGACAACAATGCCCTTGATTTTGTTTTAAAGCACCGGCAAGCGTTGTTTACCGGAATCCCCGTCGTTTTTTGCGGCATAAATGGTTTCACCGACGCAATGCTTGCCGGTCACGAAGGCATTACCGGCGTTCTCGAGGAACAGAACTTTCAAAAAACCATCAGACTGGCGCTGAAACTCCATCCCGCGGCCCGGCAGGTGGTCACAATCAGTGACGGCACTCTGAGCGGCCGGCTGATACTCAATGATTTTCATGTCTCGCTCAAAGCATCGGGGACAACGATCGACAGCCTCGACTTGGTCAACCTTTCTCCCGATGAAGTCAGGGCAAGGCTTTCCACCCTGCCTGCCAACACCCCTGTTTTCCCGCTTTCCTATAACACCGGCCCGGACGGCGAGCCCATAACGGAGAACCTGCGCTGGGAATTGCCTGCGCAAAGCGGGCTGCCGGCCTATGCGATTTTTGATTATTCCCTCGCATACGATCTGCTGGGAGGATACGTCATGGATGGGCATTTACACGGCGCCGCGGCAGCGGCCATGGTGCAGAGAATTCTCAAAGGAGAGCCGGCAGGGGCCATACCAGTGCTGAGAGAAACACCGACGATTGCCAAGTTCAACTACCGGCAGCTCAAAAAGTTCGGGATCAGGGAAGCAGACCTGCCGCCGGATGCGATTATTCTCAATAAACCCATGCCCACTTTCCAGGTATACAAAAAAATCATCTGGGCGGCCGTTGCCCTGTTTTCCGTGCTGTCGCTCACAATTTTTGTGCTGACGGTAAACATCCTGAAAAGGCGGCAGGCGGAAAAGGCCCTGCTTGAAAATCAGATAATTTTTAAATCCTTTCTTGAACACAGTCCGGTGTATATCTTTTTCAAGGATCATGAAATCCGCTCGTTAATGCTGAGCAGAAACTATGAAAAATTGCTCGGCATGCCCCTTGAGGACATCCTGGGCAAAACCATGGATGAGGTCTTTCCTTCCGACCTGGCCAAAAGCATGATCGAGGATGACAAACGGATACTGGGCGAGGGGAAATGTATCACCGTTGTTGAGGAATTGGGCGGAAAAACGTATGAAACAACAAAATTTCCGGTCCTTATCGATGGAAAGCCCAATATGCTCGCCGGCTTTACCCTGGATATCAGCGAACGCAGACAGGCCGAAGAGGACAAAGCGAAATTGGAAGAGCAGCTCCGCCAGTCGCATAAACTGGAGGCCATCGGCACGTTGGCTGGAGGAATTGCCCATGATTTCAACAATATCCTCAGTGTGATCATCGGCTATGCCGAGATCGCCAAATATAATATCCCCCCTGATTCACTCACCGCGGAAGATCTGGATAAAATTCTCCAGGCAGGGTACCGCGCTAAAGATTTAGTCCAGCAGATTCTCACCTTCAGCCGGCAGGCCAAGACGGAACTCTCTGCGGTGAAACTCCAGCCGGTCATCAAGGAAGCATTGAAAATGCTGCGCGCTTCCATTCCGAAATCCATCGAGATCAGAGGAAATATCGCAAATGATTGCGGGCCCGTCCTGGCCGATCCGACCCAGCTGTATCAAGTCCTGGTTAATTTATGCACCAACGCCTTCCATGCCATGGAGGAAAGCGGCGGAGTTTTAACAGTTGAGTTAAAGATTGCCGGGCATATTCCCCTGGAATTAAAAAAGAGCGGGGATGAATGCCGGGAGGAGTTTGTCGAGCTTTCCGTCAGTGATACAGGTCATGGCATCAGCCCGGAGATCATTGACCGCATCTTCGACCCCTTCTTTACCACCAAAGAAAAAGGCAAGGGCACCGGCATGGGCCTTGCCATCACTTATGGCGTGGTAAAAGAGTATGGCGGGGCAATCACGGTTACAAGCCAACCCGGCCGGGGAACGGTTTTTCATATCTATCTGCCGCAGAGCAAAGTGGAGGCGGCGGCCGTCGACCCGGCCGTCGACAATCTGCCAAGGGGAAAGGAAAGGATTCTCTTTGTCGATGACGAAGACCTGCTGGCTGAATTAGGCAAGAAGATGCTTGAAAGACTGGGATACCAGGTGACGGTCAAAACAAAAAGCTTTGAGGCCCTGGGGGCATTTCAAAACCAGCCGGATGATTTTGACCTTGTCATCGCAGACCAGACCATGCCCGGCATGTCAGGTTTTGATATGGCGAGAATGATGCTGCAGATTCGCCACGATATTCCCATTATACTGTGTACGGGTTACAGTGCGCTGGTCGACGAGCAAAAGGCAAAATCGCAGGGCATCAGGGAGTTTGCCCTGAAGCCTCTAAACAACAGCACGATCGCCGGACTGATCCGCAAAGTGCTGGATGCCTCCTGATGAAGCAAAACGAAAAATTCCACCCGGACAGGTGACACACAGAGATGACCTTTTCATGCAAAAACTACCAGTATGAAACCGATGACTGCGCAAAATTAAACAGTGCGTGCATTCCGGGACGGCGGGGCTGCGTTCTTGAGGGCAAGGTGAAACTCAGCGAGGAACTGCAGAAGAGAATCAACGAACTGGAACAACAGACTGCGGAGCGCAGGAGCAGGAAAGGAGGCGGGGACTGAACCCCTCCCCGCCATATTCATCAGTCGCTCGTCCTGTTTTTCTCGGCGCTGACGCCAACCTTGCCGTAATTGCTGGCCCCGCATTCATTCTTGCCGAAATCCATGACATCGGCCTCTTCCTCATTAACCTTGAGCCAGCCGCCGTTGACCCGCCTGATCTGGGCATAAACCGCCGGCTGCGGGCGCAGATTGGCCTTGATGAATTCAGCAAACTTATGTTCCGTGGACAGATGAAAGGCAATATTTTTCCTGCGCAGATCCCCCAGGGAATCCATGAAAATCCCATCCGCGTTCGCCTCATCCCAGGTCGTGTAATGGCCGGGGAGAATCAGAATGTCATCACTGAGATTGCGGATCTTCAGGCTCAAGGTCAGGTAGAGAAAACGGGACCATTCCTCGCTCTTGCCGCCCAGATCGGGACGGCCGGCCGTATTGATGAAAACCGTGTCCCCGCTCAACAGGTATTTCCCGTCAATCAGAAAGGAGGTGCTGCCCATGGTATGTCCGGGGGTATGGATCACCTTGATTTGCGGCCCTTCTTCGGTAAAGGAGAGGAGCTGCCCATCCTCCACCGGATTGAAATGAAAATCCGCGCCAAGGAAATCCTCTTTTTTCGCCATGATGGCGGCGCCGGTCTTTTCCGCCAGAAGAATGGAACCAGAGATGTAATCCGCCTGGCGATGGGTCTCAAACGTTTTAACGATCTGCGCTCCCTTTTCCGCCGCAAAGCGGATATAAAAATCCACATTGCGTGAGGGATCAAAAACCATGGCCTCGGCGCCGCTGATAAGCAGATGGCTGCAGGAAGCCTTGCCCGGCCGGATCATCTGATAAAGACGGTAAGGGGCGGCAACAGGCGTGACCTGGCGTGCGGCAAGCACGTTGCCCCACGAGACAATGCCGCCCTGCAGATAGCCGACATCGCTGAAACCATGGGCGGTCAACTGTTCCGCCACATACTTTGCCGAACCTTCCTTGGAGCAGACAATCCTGATTTTTTCGCCGGCCGGGACCATGCTGATACTTTCCCGCATGTCCTCCATGAAGTTGAAATAAGGGATATTGATGTAGGGGAAAAACGACGGCCCTTCCACATACCAGTTGGCAAACTCCTTTTCATTGCGCACGTCAAGAAGGACAAAATCAGGTTTGCCGGATATCCAGTCAAAGAGTTGTTCCGCTGTATACGGAAAAGGTACTGGTGCTGCCATAAATCCCCCGAAGATGGTATGAGAAAAAAACTGCTCAGTCTTTTTCCGGTTAATGATCAACTAACAGAGTGGTCCGCGGACAAAAAAGTTCTCTCTCTTTGCATAGCCAATAACCAAGCCCCGGTAAAGAGGGTTTGCCGATCAGCGGCTGAATTTCCCCTGGTCAGACAGATTCTGTTGCTGCCGCAAGATATCGGTCAAGAAGATAGAGACCGTCCGGGGTGAAGGGTTTATGGCGGCGCAGCTGCATCACCTCGTCCAGCGGCATGAACCGGCCCCATTGCACCTCTTCCTCCTGCAGGGTTATCGGGCCGTCAGCCACACAGGTAAATGCCCGGCCCCACACCTTGTTATCGGCCTCCTGCCAGTAAAAATCAAAAAGCGGGGTTAAGGGCACTCCACTGACGCCCACCTCCTCGGCAAGTTCCCGCCCGGCCGCAAGGTCATACTCCTCACCGGCCAGCACCACCCCGCCGGTGGCGATATCATAACAGCCGGGGTATATGTCCTTGTCTTCCGTCCGCTGCTGGACAAAAAGCTCCCCCCGGCCGTTAAACAGCAGGATATAGGCGGCCCGGTGGATAAGAGTGAAACGCCGCATGACGCTGCGGCTGGCACTGCCCACGACGCGGTTCTCCTCATCGACAATGGCGACCAGTTCCTCGCTTGCGGGATTTTTATTCATATTCATGATATTTCGATGCTTTTCCCCGAACCTTGTCGGCCGGATATTTCCTCCGGTTTTCACCGATTTTGTCCCAGGCGGCATCCAGAAGATCAATGCCCAGTTTTTCCGAAAGATTGATCAGATAGACAAGGACATCACCAATCTCCTCACGGACGGCCTCTTTTTTTTCAGCAGAGAGATTGCGGCTCTCCTCCTGGGTGAGCCATTGAAAATGTTCCGCCAGTTCCGCACATTCAACCATGAGGGCCATCGCCAGATTTTTCGGACTGTGGAATTTCTCCCAGTCCCTTTCCTCACGGAATTGCTTTACTTCATTCACCAGTTTCTTCATTGATAACTCCAGAGAAGCAATTTTTAATTCGACCATGCAGCCAAGACGTCGAAGCGGCAAGGAACGCGCGCCCCGGAAGCCATGGATTTCATTTTCTGGATTCCCGCCGGAATTTATCCCCATGCAGAAGGGGGCGGGAATGGCAAGGTCATGCCATCCTGATTGCAAACTTGAAGGCCAGCAGGATACGGGGAGACAATGGTTGCCGGATCAGCGGTTTTCCTGCTTGCTTTTCTGCATTTTTTCTGTAACTTTTGGTTATTATGTCAAAAAACAATTTTGATCCATTCCAGGACAGACAGGCCCGCCAGATCCGCAACGCCCTTTCCAAGGCCTTTGTTCAGTCTCTGAGAGACCACAGCGCATCCGCCTTTGAAACGGCAGGCAACACCCTGCTCAAACAGGAAATTTCCGCCGGCAAAAAAGCTTACATCCTTGACCGCCTTTCCCGCTACAGAAAATGTATCTCAACCATTGAACAGCAAGGGACAAAAGAGTTACTCCAGCAGAGTTTTATTCTGTGGGATGCCGAGCTCTTTTTTGAAGTCCATGAAATGCTGGAGGGAGCGTGGATGAAGGCGCAGGGAAGGGAAAAGGCCGCGCTGCAGGGTCTGATCCGGGCGGCAGGGGTTTACATTCTGATGGCAGGCGAAAACCGGCAGGGGGTTGAAAAAATGGCAGCCAAGGCGGTGCAGGCCCTGGAGGAGAACCTCACTGCCCTCGCCTATTTTCCTTCACCGCATCTTCTGCTTACCAAACTCAAAAATCTTGACCCGCTGCCGCCGAAACTCCTCGGGTAAACAGGGGGTTCCACCTCGCAATACCGCAGATTTCCCAGAAAAAGTCCCTCAGTTTTTCACCTTCGGCGCACAGATGAGAATCTTGCTTCCCTCCTTGAAAACCACCTCGATCTTATTGGGGGGAATCACTCTGGTTATCAGCCCGATCCCGAAGTCCGCATGGTTGATCAGCTCATCCTCCTTAAAGCTTTTGGTCATGGCATAGCGCACAGCAGCAACCGGATCTCTGCCGCCGAGCAGTTCACGGAAATGATTTTCAGCCTTTGCCTCCCGGGATGACCGGCCGGTCGTGCCGGATTGTCCGCTTTTTCCCCCGTTACGCCGCACGGTTGTCTTTTTCTCAACCTGCACCGGGCGGTAATTATGCTGTGCCCGGCAGACATTGCACTGCACCTTAACCACCTTGTTTCCCACCATGGCAACGATGGTATGGTTGGTGACATGCTTGCACTTCAGACAGCGGGAATCAATATCATCCCCTGCGGTAAATTCCTTGTTGATTGTCAAACGATTACGCTCCTTTATGCTGCGGGCTGCCTCGCAAACCCTATCCTCAATCCGCCTGGGGCAAACACAGCTGAAATTTAAAATAGCCGACTGTGACTATAGCTGACTCCGAAGACAAAATCCACCCGCCTTGTCGGTTTGGCGGAAATATTGATAATATTGGCCCTGATGATTTTAGAATTCGGCGCAATGATCATTTTGTTATCAGGGGCGACAGGCAGGATGGTGAAATCCGTGTTCCTGCCACGGTTGCCGCCGTGTGGGCTGACTCAACATAATCGTCTTTTTTTACAATGATTCGCAGAGGCGAATATTACCTCTGCGGCTTGACAAATTAACAGCCCAAACAGTCTGGACGCTTGATGGACTGACAGAGAAAGAGCAAAAATACCGGCAAAATATTTCCAGGGCGAAGACTGGCGGAGTTTAACAGGCAGCGCAATGAAATGCCGGCTGATCAGCTGTCAGTCCAGCGATTTTGCAAAAGAGACGAAAAAGGTAATGCCGTGTTGCGGATTATGCTCGATCCAGATCTGACCTTTATGCTGGGCGGCGATGTCTTTGACAATGGCCAGGCCCAGCCCTGCCCCTTCAATGCCCAGCGCGGTCTTTTTCCGCATGAACATGGAAAAAAGGCCCTGCGATTCTTCATTGCCCAGCCCCACGCCGTCATCCCGCACGGAAAGAACATGGAAGGCTCCGGAATCCTTATAGCCGATCTCAATCTCGCTCAGATCATCGCCGCCGTACTTCAGAGCATTATCAACCAGATTCCGCAAAATACGCAACAATGACAGACGGTCGGCGGTGATGTCCGGCAGATTTCTGGGTTCAAGCCACCTGATGGAGCGGAGACCAAGCTGGAGGGAAAACTCCTCCCTGATAATATTTAAGGTTTCCCGCAAAGAGACCTGCTGCAGAACAAGCGGCACCTCCTGGGCTGAAATGAAAATATTGATCTTATCAACAAGAGAGGCAATATCCTCGGCTGAACAGAGGATCTGAGTGCAAAATTTTTTCCCTTTGTCATCAAGCAGATGCCCGCATTTATTTTGCAAGTGCCTGGCCAGGCCATGAATGGAAACAGCCGGATTTTTCAGATCATGGACAACCGAGTAGGCAAACTCCTTGATTTTTCTTGAGCTTTCCAGCAGTTCATTCTCAACCTTCTTGCGATCCGAAATATCGTAATGGGTGCCGACAAAACGCAGCGCCTGGCCCTTATCGTCCCATTCCACCACCTTGCCCCGGGCGAGAACCCATTGCCAGTCACCAGACTTGTTCCGCATGCGGAATTCAGCCACATACCTGGAGGTGAGCCCCTGCAGATGATTCAGCACCGCGGTCATGGCGGCATGTTTGTCGTCAGGGTGCAGCAGATGCTCCCATGTTATTTTCCTGTCCCGTACCTCTTCGATGGTATAGCCCAGCATCTTTGCCCAGTTTTCACCATAATAGACTTCACCGGTCTGCAGGTTGCGGTCCCAGACCCCGTTGGAGGTGGCATCAAGAACCATGCGGAAAAATTTTTCCCTTTCCCGGAGTGCTGCCTGGGCACGCTTTCGCCGGGTGATATCACGATTATTCGCCCGCCGGCCGAGAGACTGCCCCAGGTCATCGAATACCGGCTGGCAGCTGTGGGAAATCCAGCGCTCCTCACCGTTTCTGGTCAGAATACGGAAGTCGAAATGGAATTCCGCTGCATCATGGATCTCTTCCTTGAGGTGAGCATCAATGCGCTGCAGGTCATCCGGATGGATTATCGACAGAAAAAGGTCTTGATTATTATAAAAATCTATCGGACTGAAGCCGGTTATCCGCTCACATGACGGTGAGATATGCAGGAACTTCCCGTCAGGGGCGATCCAGTATTCCCACTCCCAGGAAAAATCGGTGACAATATGGAATTTCCTGTCCCGCTCGGCAATTGCCTCCTCAAGCTCCTGGCGGGTGGCAATCTCCTCCTCAAGCTGGCGGGTCACCACGTCCAACTGCCTCGACAGCTCCACAATGCGCAGTTCAAGCTCCTGGCGATCCTGCTGCGATGCGGGTGTATCTGCTCGTTTACCGGGAGAAATTTCTTCGTGGGCCATAAATTCGCATGTCAGTTTGCCAGGCTTTTATAACGAAGGGCATAGATGGAGAACTGTGAAGTTTTACCTTCAGTCTCATAACACGGCGCTGAAGATGTTCTCCATAGTCACGCCCTATGGAGGACTTTGTGCAACCAGGCAAGGCAATACTGCCGGATAAGAACTAACTACTTCATTAATCTCCAGGAAAAACATTTTTGTCAAGCAAATAAAAAAAGCCCGCATTGCTGCGGGCTTTTTTTATAAGGAAACGACCTTGCTATTTGACTTCAATGCGGGCGATTTTCTTTTTTGCTTCCTCGGATTTCGGAAGGGTGATTTTCAATACACCGTTCTTGAAGGAGGCCTCAATCATATCACTCTTCACCTCGGCAGGAAGCCGTAAAGCCCGGTAAAAAGAACCGTACCGCCGTTCCATTCTATGGACATGCTTGTCAGTTTCCTTATGCTCTTCCTTCTTTTCACCCCTGATGACCAGGACGTCATTGTCCAGGGAAATATCGATATCCTTTTTCTCCAGGCCGGGGAGATCGGCAATCACTTCAATCTCCTTCTCGGTCTCACTGACATCCAAACGCGGAGCCCAGTTTTTCTCAGACTCGAGCAGCAGGTCATGAAGCATTGTCCCCCTCCACATTCTCTTGAAAATGTCCTCCATTTCCTCGAACACATCCGGGACATCAACTTTACGCCGTCTTGATGGAATCAGATCGAACATCGATAACACCCCCTTTTCCCTTTGCCATGCATCATTTATCAGTTAATGCAGCCTCCTCCTGATTAAACGATAAATCTTGTCTGCGGGGAGTCAAGGGAGAGTTATTTTTTTGTCAGCAGGCGGTCAAGGCCTCTGTCCACGGGCCATTATGGCCGGGCAGCATGGCATAATTTTCCAGACGGCTGTAGAATTCGTAACCGGGCATTTCCCTTGCCCCCAGGCTCATCAGATGAGATGTGGTCATCTGGCAATCGATCAGATCAAATTGCCATTGGCGCAGCAGCTTGACCAGATGGGCCAGAGCGACCTTGGAGCTGTTTGATACCCGGGAAAACATGGACTCGCCGAAAAATATCCTGCCGAGAGCCACGCCGTAAAGGCCGCCGACCAGAGTTTCACCCTGCCAGCATTCCACTGAGTGGGCATAACCCGCCCCATGAAAACGGATATAGGCCTCAATCATCTCAGGCACCAGCCAGGTGCCCTGCGCCTTGCCCTGGCGGGGGAAGGCGCAGGCCCTGATCACCTGCGCAAACGCGGTGTCAAAGGTAACGTGAAAGCGGCCCTGGCGGATGATGCGGTCAAGCCGTTTCGACAGATGAAATTTTCCCGGTTCAAGAACAAGACGCGGGTCAGGCGCCCACCAGAGAATGGGATCTTCCTCTGTGTACCAGGGGAAAATGCCCTGGCCATAGGCAAGAAGAAGTCTTTCAACGGAAAGATCTCCGCCGATGGCCAGCAAGCCGTCCTCTCTGGCAAGATAAGGCGGGGGAAAGATGAGGTCGTCGGTTAAGCCGAATATCATTTACATAGGGAACGCAGATACGTAAGCCAACTGTCAAAGCCGTCACCGGCTGTTGCTGAAAAAGACATGACCGTGAGCTTCGGATTGAGCAGCAGCGCATCCTTGATCGCCATCTCCGGCGAAAAATCAAAATATGGCAGCAGGTCTGTCTTGCTGATTATGAAGACATGGGAGCCGATAAAGGCCTTCGGATATTTGGCCGGCTTATCCGGCCCCTCCGGCACGGAGATCATCACCACCCGTTGATGTTCCCCCAGGTAAAAAGTGGCCGGGCACACAAGATTGCCGACATTTTCAATAAAGAGCAGATCGAGTTTCTTATCAGCAAGCTGATGCTCCAAGGCATGAATGCCCTTATGGACCAGGGCGGCATCAAGATGACAGGCCCCTCCGGTGGTAAGCTGCACCACCGGCACGCCTTTGGCGCGAATGCGTTCAGCATCCCTTTCCGTTTCAATATCACCCTCGATCACTCCGATGCGCAGCTCCTTGCCCAGCCGCTCAATGGTTTTCTCAAGCAGCGTGGTTTTTCCCGAACCAGGGCTGCTGATCAGATTAATCGCCACGGCCCCCAGCTCTTCAATATGCTCGCGGTTCTTTTCCGCCAGGGCATCGTTGGCGGCAAGCAGGCTCTGGTTGACGTCAACCACCTTATGATTATGACTCGGGCTCGCACATCCACAGTCGTCACACATATCTTTATGTCCTCATATTGTTAAAGAAGTATAGATCTTTTATCAGACCATTTCAACCTGCAGGAGAATCAGACCGTCCCCTCCCTCGGGCACCAGCAGGTGATGATCGCACTGCGGACAGCTATCCGGCACCCCTGGCTGATTCAGGCAGACATGGCCGCAGTAACAGCACTTGTACTGAATGGGCGGGCTCACAATTTCAAGCAGCGCTTTACTGGTCAACTCCTGTTCAGCGGCCAGCACATCAAAGCCGAACTGAAAGGAATCAATGACTATGCCGGACAAAGGCCCGATCTCCACCCGCACCTTGCTGATCGCCGTGCTCTGGTGCTGTCCTGCAAGTTCGCCAAGCTGTTTAAGCAGCCCCTGTACCAGCGATATCTCATGCATGTGCCTCCCTCCTTCTTCAGCAGATTCTCGGCAGGGGCTCACCTGTCAGAGACTGCACGATACGTGAACCGCCGGCTGCTGTTTTCAGCAGCACTCTGCCGGCAGGACCTTCCATCACCCGCCCGATAACGGCAGCATCCGCCCCTTCCGGCAGGGAACGCATCAGATCAATCAGCCGGCCGGCATCTTCTTTTGCCACCAGGGCCAGACATTTGCCCTCGTTGGCCAGATAGAGCGGGTCCATACCGAGGATCTCACAGGCGGCACCAACCTCGGGTTTTACCGGAATGGCACTCTCATCGAGCTCCACGGCCACCCCGGCCGCATCGGCTATTTCATTAAGCGATGTGGCCACTCCGCCCCGGGTCGGGTCCCGCAGGGTATGCACCGCACCGGGCGCCTCGGCCAGCATCCTCTGCACCAATTGATGCAGGGCCATGGTGTCGCTGCGCAGATTTCCCTGCAGCGAGATGCCGGCCCGTTGGGCCAGGATGGTAATGCCGTGATCACCCATACTGCCGGAAAGGATCACCGCGTCACCCGGCCGGGCATTTCCGGCAGAGATATGGACACCGCGGTCAACAAGTCCGATGCCCGAGGTGTTGATAAAGATCTTGTCCCCCTTTCCCTTGGGAACAACCTTGGTGTCACCCGTTACCACCGGCACATCGGCCCGGCGGCATGCCCCCTGGATGGAGAGGATGACCCTTTTCAGCTCCTCCAAGGGGAAACCCTCTTCCAGAATCAGGCCAAGACTCAGACAGAGGGGCTTTGCTCCCCGCATGGCCAGGTCATTGATCGTGCCGTTGATGGCCAGCTCACCGATATCGCCACCAGGAAAAAAAATAGGATCAACCACGTAACTGTCCGTGGTAAAGGCAAGCTGCTGCGATCCGGTGTCAACCAGGGCGCTGTCTTCCAGGCAGGCAAGGACAGGATTGGCAAGATGGGACAAAAAAATATTTTTAATCAACTCCTGGCTGGCCCGCCCGCCGCTGCCATGATCAAGGAGAATCGTTTCCGTCAATTTCATGGTAAATTTACCCAGGTTCCTCTCATTGTTGCGATTTGCTTTTCACCCGCGGCCGAAACGATAATGCGCGGCGCAGGTTCCTTCAGTTGACACCATGCAGGGGCCAACCGGATTCAGCGGCGTGCACCGGCCGGCAAAAAGCGGGCACTCGGCCGGGGTTTTCCGCCCCTTGAGAATCTGGCCGCACAGACATCCTTTCGGTTCCGGTGTTTCCGTGAGCCTGATACCGAACCTTTTTTCCGCATCAAAGCGGGAGAAATGATCCCGGATCGCCATGCCGCTGGCCGGGATGGTGCCCAGGCCCCGCCACTGGCAGTCAACCGGCTCGAAAACCTCATGCATCAGCTGCTGGGCCCGCAGATTGCCATGCCAGGAAACCGCCCGGCCGTAAGCATTTTCAACCTCGGCCCTTCCCTCTCTTGCCTGCCGGGCCAGCATGATAACCGCCTGGAGGACATCAACCGGTTCAAAGCCCGCCACCACGCAGGACAGATGGTAAGCAGCGGCCAGCGGTTCATAGGCGGCCGCGCCGATAATGGTGCTCACATGGCCGGGGCAGAGAAGCCCGTCAAGACGGAGTTCGGGATCGCCAAGCAGGGCGGTAAGCGCCGGGGGCATGATCTTGTGGGCGGAAAACACGGTGAAATTACCCATCTTCCGCCGCTCGGCCTCAAGTATTGTCGCGGCAACCAGCGGAATGGTGGTCTCAAAACCGACGGAAAGAAAGACCGTCATCTGCTGTGGATATTTGCCGGCCAGGGTCAAGGCGTCCATCGGCGAATAGACGACCTCCACCTGGGCGCCCATGGACTGGGCTTTGGCCAGAGAGCCACGGGAACCAGGCACCCGGTAAAGATCGCCGAAGATAGCCACCCTCACCCCATCCCGGTTCGCCACCTCGATAAATGCGTCAATATGGGCATTGGAGGTGACACAGACCGGACAACCCGGCCCGGAAATCAGCTCCAGCCCCTCCGGCATCAGAGAACGCAGGCCATGTCTGAATATAGCCATGGTGTGGGTGCCGCACACCTCCATGATGCGCAGGGGGCGGTCAATGGTCCTGCGCAACTCATCAACCAGCGGGACGATAAACTTTTTGTCCCTGAACTCTGAGACATATTTCATAAGTTACTGTTTTCCCTCTCCGGCCGCGGCCTGCATGTTGTCAGCCAATTCCTGCAGCAGGCGCAGATTGGTCTCCGCGTCTGCGGCATCCAGGGTATGGATGGCAAAGCCGGCATGAATAATAAGATAATCTCCTATTTGCGGCCAGCGGTCAACCAGATCCAATCTCACTTCCTTTTCAATCCCCTGGGCTTCAACAACCCCGATCTGCTGGGTGGTGAAATCATTCTCAATCCCTTTTACGGCGATTACGCGCATGGGCACAGCCAGACACATTGCACTTCCTCACTATTTTATGTTTTTATTAACGGAAAACCTACAGAAATCTCAGAGTAAACGACAGAACAAAATCGATATTTGTTCCGCCGGGTGCCCGGAGCTATCTGTAGTGTAAATGGTTCATCCCGGCGATGACAGCCTGGCCGAGGGCAAGCCCGCCATCGTTGGCCGGCACCTTCTCGGCGGAAAAGACCTGGAAACCCGCGGACTCGAGATTTCTTGCCAGGCCGTCAAGCAGCAGGCCGTTCTGCATGCAGCCGCCGCCAAGCACCACCTTCCTGTTGCCGAGCCTGGCCGCAAGCTCCTTGATGACAGCGGTGATGGACAGCACCAGCCAGCGATGAAAGGCCAGGGCAAGCCCTGCCCGGTCTGCAGAGCCGGCCAGGGAATCGACCACCGACCTGATCAGCGGCGCCGTGCCGATCAGCAGGCGTCCCCGGCCTTCCCTGATCTCCACCGGCAACCCCGGCCCATCCCCCCCCAGCCAGTCACCCCGCACCGCCCGCCATGCCGTTGCCTCAAGCTCCATGGCGGCATGGCCTTCATGGTCGGAGACAAGACAGAGATCAAGCAGGGCGGCCAGGGCGTCAAAGAGTCTGCCGCAGCTCGAGGTCAGGGGGGTGTTAAGCTTACGGGACATCATCTGTCCCAGCGTGTCTTTTTTGGCAGCAGCGATCCTGGCCAGGGCAGGAACGAGTCGATCGCTCGCGGCCACCCCGTCCCTGCCGTATGCAGCCCACAGGCCGGCCATGGCCATGCGCCACGGTTCCCGCGCCGCAGCATCGCCGCCGGGCAGCATCATTGGTTCAAGACTGGCCAACCTTTCATATGAGGTAAGGCCGGCAAGCAGGATTTCCCCGCCCCACACCGTGCCGTCCGGGCCAAAGCCCGTGCCGTCCAGTATCACGGCAAATGCCTCTTCGGCAAGACCGTGTTCAGCCATCACGGCCGCGGCATGGGCATGATGATGCTGCACCCGGTACAGGGGACGGCCCGTACTTTCGGCAAAGCGGGTGCTGAGATAATCAGGATGCAGATCGCAGGCAACCGCCTCTGGAGCAAACTCCAGCACATTCTGCATATGCCGGACACTCTCTTCAAAAAATGCCAGCGTTTCCACACCTGCGAGATCGCCGATATGCTGGCTCAAATAGGCGGCCTTGCCACGGGTCAGGCAGAAGGTGTTCTTCAACTCCGCGCCACAGGCCAGAATGTCCGGCAACTGCTGCTTGAGGGCCACGGAGCCGGGGGCATAACCGCGGGAGCGGCGGATGGGCCGTTGCCTGTCCCCGATAACCCTGACCACTGAATCATCAGCCCGGGTGACAATATCCCGGTTGTGGAGCAGAAAAAAATCAGCGATGCCGGCCAGTTTTTCCATGGCCTCCGCGTTTGCCGTGCAGATCGGCTCTTCACTGCGGTTGCCGCTGGTCATCACCAGCGCCGGCGGGGTATCCTCCAACTTGAAGAGCAGATGATGAAAAGGGGTGTAGGGCAGCATCATGCCCAGATGGAGAATGCCCGGCGCCACAGAAGGAGCAAGAAAGCTGTCATTTTTTTTCGGCAGCAGCACAATGGGCCGCTGCCAGGAACGCAGCAGCTCTAATTCCCTGGAAGACATGCTGCATATCTTCATGGCCGCCTGCACATCCGCCACCATGACCGCCAGGGGCTTGGTGGGCCTTTTTTTTCTTTGCCGCAGCTTTTGCACCGCTTCCTCGCTGCCCGCATCAACGGAGAGATGGAAACCGCCCAGTCCGCGCATGGCCACCACCTTGCCCTGCGCCAGGGCACGGCTTGCCTCACGCAAGGGTTCATCACACTCCAGCGGCCGCCCGTTTGCGTCATGCCAGCTCATGCGCGGACCGCACTGCCAGCAGGCATTGGGCTGGGCGTGGAATCTCCGGTTGGCGGGATCATGGTACTCCCGCTCGCAGTCCGGACACATGGGAAAAACCTTCATCGACGTGTTCGGCCGGTCATAGGGAATGGACTCGACAATGGTGAACCGGGGCCCGCAGTTGGTGCAGTTAATAAACGGATAGAGGTAGCGTCGGTCACTTTTGCTGAACAGTTCACCCAGGCAGTCATCACAGACCGCCGCGTCCGGCGGGATCATGGTGCTCGCCGTACCTGCCCGTTCACTGGCCAGGATCCGGAAGCCCGGGGCACAGGGAAAAACCTTGATCTCTGTTTTCTCAAGGGAGGTGATGCTGGCAAGAGGCGGCGCTTCCTCTTGGAGACTGCGCAGAAAGGCGTCCAGATGCGCAAGAGGCGGGACCAGTCTGATCACCACCCCTTCCGCGCTGTTCACCACCGTGCCGCTGTAACCGAAACGGGACGCCAGGCGGTGGACAAAGGGGCGGAAGCCCACCCCCTGGACAACCCCCTGGATCTTCAGCTCAACACCCTGTTCATCCGGAAGCGGCGAAGGAGGGAAATGGCTCGCAGGCCTTGGCAGAACTGTCATGTTTCGATTTGAACCTTCAACCGTTCAAGAGAGATGAAATCAAGCCGTTTGGCGATTTCATATCATCTTTGAAAAAAATGAATATGAACAGCAAAAACTGCAAAACGTCCCCGGAAAAAACCGGGCGACAAACCGGTGCGACAAAATGACGCATCTTTTATATTAAATAACCGCAATCAAAAAGAAGTCAAGGAAAATAGGTATTAATACGGATAAGAAAAAAAGGAGGATTGATGCAGATCTATCTTGCCGGCAGGTGAAAACCACGGCATTTGCTGATGTCAACCGCCTGCCAGCAGACGTTTGACCGCACTGATCACCAGCTCCGGGGCCAGATCATTCATGCAGCGCCGGTGGTCACACTCCCTTTTCAGACAGGGACTGCACGGCAGATCAAGCCGGACGACCTGATGCCGCTTACCATACGGGCCGGTGCGCCACGGGGCCGTTGAGCCGAAAACAGCCACCACCGGAGTGCCCACTGCCGCGGCAAGATGCATGGGGCCGGTGTCGGTGGAAATCACCAGCGGCGCCCTGCGGTACAGGGCGGCCAGGTTTTTTAAGGTGGTATCACCGGCAAGACTCACCGCCGGCTGCCGCATCCGCAGGATAATATCGTCAATGACCGGCCTGTCCCCCTTGCCGCCGGTGAAAACCACCGGCAAACCCTGACCGATGATCCAGTCGGCAACCTGGGCAAAACCGGCGTTATCCCACAGCTTGGTCGGCCAGGTGGCCACGGGGTTGATCGGCACGACCCTGGCGGGATCAGCTATCCCCCTGGAACCAAGCAGGGACTCAACCTGACGGAAATGCTCCGGGCCGAGGGGCAGATCAAAGACCACCTCGTCGGTTTTAATGCCAATGGCCGCAAGCAGCAGCAGTCCCCGATCCACGGCATGGATGTTCATGTCCACCGCCGGCACCCTTTCATTTAAAAAGATATAACTGCATTCGGCATGCTCCATGCCCCGGCCGAACCCCACCTTGCGCTTCGCTTTGCTTACGGCGATCAGCATGCCGCTTTTCAGCAGCCCCTGGAAATCAATGAGCAGATCATAGCGGGTAGCGCGCAGCTGCCTGATGAAGGCCCACAGCTCCCGCCAGGCCTGCAGCCTGTTCGGCCCGCTACGCAGGGCCTGCACCCAGCGTTTCCTTTTTGACACCAGCACCCGGTCAAGGGCCGGATGGTCGGCGACAATATCCGCCGCCGCCTCTTCAATCAGCCAGTCGATACGGGCCAGGGGATAATGACGGCGCAGAGCGTGAAGCGCGGGCAGGGTGTGGATGACATCGCCGATGGCGCTTGTTTTGACAATAAGAATATGCACAGGTTGAAAAATAGCGGATTGACCCGTTTCTGGGCAGGAGTTTATGGAAAACGTTCCGGCGTTTCCGGACAGCGCGAAGTAATTTCCCCCTATAACAGATCAGCGGCAGGCCGGCAACCGGAAAGGCTGGGAAGTGCTGAGGTGCGCTGAAGTACGTAAAGCGCCTGACGTTGTGGTGCTTTCTGATTTGAGTTCATCCTCACCCTGCAGGCCCAGCAGACCCTCATCCTCGACCGGCCCGGCACCCTCTACGACCGGCCGTGTGAAACCATCCTGTGGGCCAATCTCCGGATTTACTTCCTGAACCAGAAACTGGAAACTACCGTCAATCCGGCCTACAACCCCGAACATAACGCCGCCCTGCTCAGGGTCTCCATCACGTATATCATCAACGATGCCTGGAAAACCAGCCTCACCACCCTCTGCCTGCACGGCCCGCCCGCCTCGCTCTTCGGCCGTTATGCCGCTAACGACCAGCTCGGCCTGGAGCTGATTTATGCGTGGTAATGGGTGCCGAAACCGGGGACGTGGTCGGGTTCCCGGCTGTTTGATCTTCTTTCCGATTTCCCGGATTCATGGTATTCTGGCAATGGCATGATCAAAATACTCATTGCAAGAGAGGGCCTTCACGATGATTAATACCAATGAACTTATGTCGATGGTTGAATCTTTACCCATTGATATTAAAACCCAGCTCATTGAAAAATTACTGAGCAGCCTCAACCCCGCTCAAAAAGAAATCGATGCATTATGGGCGGCTGAAGCCGAAAAAAGGGTTACGGAAATGAGAGAGGGTAAAGTGAAAGCTATTCCTGGCGATGAGGTCTTCAAAGAAATCCGGGAACGCCTCGACAAATGAATTACGCATTCCATCCTTTTGCCAAAGTTGAATTGGCTGAGGCGGCAGATTATTATGAGGAGTGTCGGCCAGGATTAGGAGATGAATTTCTCAAAGAAATCTATTCTGCCATTCAAAGAATCATCCTCTTTCCCAACGCCTGGTCTGGTTTATCAGAAAATACGAGAAGATGTTTGGTAAACCGGTTTCCGTACGGCGTCATCTATCAAATAGTTGAAGACGGAATCCTGATTATAGCTGTAACCCAATTAAACCGAAAACCCCGAGATTTTCGAACTCGACTGGAAAAATAGCAGAATCGGGGAGAAGGAGTAAGAAGGTCAATGGACAGTGTGCTCAATACGCCGCAGCGCTATAAACAACCTCACCGTCACGTGCATAATCAACGACAAAGGAATCGCCCCGCTCCCATTCATCCGGAGTCATGGCCACCGCCTCGACCGGGGCGAAAATTTCGTAGATAACATCGGCCAGGATGTCGATGCGCTCCCAGTAGCCCTTGCCGATAAAATCGTTGGAGATGACAACCACGTCAATATCGCTTTCATCCCGGTTGGTGCCGGTGGCGTATGATCCATACAGAATTACCTTCTGCAGCCTGACACCCCTGGCTTCAATCCCCTGACAAAAACGGGCGATTATGTCCAATGCTGACTTTTTACCCATGTGATCACTTCCTTTGTCCGCGCAAGCATGCCTCAACTACGCTTTTCGTATTCAAGTCCTCCGGGGACCGGCAGCCTGCTAGGCAGAAAGAAGCTCGCAGCACCCCTGCCAGCCGAGCACCTTCACCTCCTGGTGATCAAAGGTATCAGCGCCGCCGTAGACCAGGGTGGGGTTGAGGGCGGCGCGGCCCGCCAGGACAATGGATGTGCACTGCCCCACCGGGACTTTTCACGGCGTATCCCCGCCCTTTTTGCCATCACCCCCGCGTTCAGGCTCTTCCCACAGCCAGCCCTGTTTGGGCCGTTTCTTTTTTTCGGTGTCACCGGCCAGCTGCTCTTCGGCCGGGACCGGACGCTTCACCATCGCTGCCCGGCGAGCCGAACGCCGGGTCTCGCGCTCCTCGCGCAACCGTTGCAGCTGCGCCTGATACTCGCGGTTTTGCGCCACGAAAACTTCGTGTTCGGCCATCAAACGATGATAAACGCGTTCGCCAGCCACCGGCACAGCCGTCTTTTCCATGCCGGCCGACTGCAGCAGATTGTCGATAAATGACCAGCGGTGATGATGAGCACACTCCTTGATCAGCGGTACATTCAGGGCCGCGAAAACCGGAAGCCACCCCTCGCCGCCCGCAGTCTTGCGGCGGACCGCGAGCCGCGGATTGAACTGATACGAGCCCTGGGAATGGCGCTTGAACAGGCGGCGGTTATAGGCATAATCACGGTCCACTTCGTTGCGGGACAGGACACTTGAGATATGGGGGCGCTTGTTGCGTTCCGGCCGGATGATATGGGCGGGCAGATGGGCCCAGGCCCTGAGAATGGTCCCGGTGCTGAAGCAGCCGGCGTCCCTGCTCCAGGAAAAGTCATGCAACCGGCTTTTGAACAGGGCCCACATGGTCTGCACCAGAAAGTACTCGCTCAGGTGGCGGTCGATGCGGACCAGCCGCTCGCCCACCAGCAGGTCGATGCCGGCCGGGGCGATCAATTCGTACAGCGCCGCGAACGGCCCGGCTGCGAATTTGGCGTCGCGGAAGGCCTCGCTCATGGCCCAGTGCAGGGCGTTGCATCCGTAATCATCGGTCTGACCGGGATCGGCGCCCCGCTCCAGCAGCGCCTCCACCAGCGGCAGGTTGCCGACAATGGCGGCAGCCATGAGCGGCGTCTGGTTCATGGGATTGCGGTGGTCAAGCCCGTGCCGCTCGCACTGACGAAGCACATCCTTGATATTGCGGGCCGCGTATGGGGCAAGATGCCTGGCGGCGATGGTTCGCTGCTGGGCCTTGAAATGGCTGGCGGCATTATAGCCCGCCGCCTCGGAGGCCAGACACTCGGCCAGGAAAGGCATATCGTGACAGCAGGCATAGTCGTACAGCTGCTGCTTGGGCTTGATCCCCGGCGCCCGGTCGCGGAAGACCTTGATTAAGGTGCTCCGCAGATGATCTTCGGCAAAGACCGCCCACGGCACCGGCGTCTCCTTGAGGATGGTGGTGCGGATGGCCTCGGCCTGTTCGAGTTTGCCCTGCAGCTCCAGCTTGCGCGCCTCCTTCTGCCACTCCTCCAGGGTCGAGGTTTTGGCCGTCATCTCGACCTTTTCGCCGCCCCGCCTGGCATTCAGGAGACCAAGCAGGTCATGGCCGGTGTCTGACTCCAGCCAGTAGACGTTTTTCATGGCCCGGGTCAGGGCCACATAGAGGGCGTTGATAAAAAATTTATAGATCTCCAGCGATTTGTCCGTCTTGTCCCTGGCCCGCCGGTATGCCAGTTCGTCGGACGCCACATCGGTCTGGCTGACCCCGGCGGCGATCTCGGCGAACTCGGCGCGGTGGTCGGAGACAAAACGGTAGAGGATGATGGTCTCATATTCCAAACCCTTGGCCTCGTGGATGGAAAAAATCAGCGGCGTCTGAAAGAAGCGGCGGGCCATGGCCTTGTCTTCGTCGCGCAGGACGATGACCGCGCAGCGAGTCGAACCCCTGCTCTTCTGATTCAGCTCCCGCTTCACCGGCTCGGTGTCGGCCAGGATGGTGACTTCGCCGTCATCACCCGCTACCGCCTGCACCAGAAAATTGCTCTCCCGGTCAATGGAGCCGAAGCGGCAGTGCTTGATCTTCAGCAGGGCGTTGGCGATGCGGGTGGCCTCGCTGCTGTTGCGGAAATTGGTGCGCAGCACCTTCACCTCCTGATGGGCCGCCAGGTCCGGGTCGCACCAGAAGAGGGATTTGACCTTGGACCAGGAGAAGAAATTGGGATGGACGATCTGGTTGGAATCGCCGCAGAGCAGGAAGTGCCCCGGTTTTTTCAAGGTTTTCAGGATCAGGCTGAGTTGGACCGGGGTCATGTCCTGCACCTCGTCCACCACCACGAAATCAAAACGCGGCTCGGCCCGCTCCAGCCACTCGGCAGCCAGAAAATTGAGATCGACCAGGGAGCCGGCGCGCAGCCACTCCCGGTATTTCGTGAACAGGTCATAGACCCGCTCCCGTTCGCTTCCAGTGAAGATTGATTGCCGCACGCCCAGGGCAATATAGGACTCACGGTCGAGCGGGCCTGCGGGGTTGGCGCCGAGCACCCCGCGGATCTCCTCAAAGGCCTGATGGCCGTCGATACCCTTGAACTGCTGGCGCATGCGGCCAAACCAGGCGGCAAAATCACGCCACGTGGCCTCCCGCCCCTGCGGCACCCGGATGCTCTCCATGAATTCCCAGAAGGAGAAGAAAGAGGCCTCCTGGCCGTCGCGCTCGAACCCGTGGCCGTAGTAGAGATTGCGCGCACTCTGGGCCAGAAAGGCGGAATGGGTGACATAGAGGACCTCGCCCTCGATGTGCTTCATCTTTTCCAGGGTCAGGGCCGTCTTGCCGCTGCCGGCCGAGCCCACCAGGATCAGCGGCGGCGGCAGCCGGTAGACCGCCTCCTGGGCATCGTCAAAGGAGATCATCTTGTCGAGGAAATGCACCTCGCGTCGTTCAGGGTGGACATAGCGCACCGCCTCCGCCTCCCCGGCCGCCCGCTCCGGTTCGATGGCGGCAAGCGCCGCGTCGTCCACCGGCACCCCCCGCAGGAAACGGGACCTGGCGTAGTCGTGCTGCTCAATCACCTCCAGCAGCAGGGCATAGACCTCGCCCTGGTGGCGGACGATGGTAAACAGCAGACGGTTGGCGTAGTCGAGCCTGGCCCGGTAGAATTTGCCATGGCTGACGCTGGCCAGCTTCTTGACCTCGGCGGTCCTGAAGTCGCCGCGCTCGATGGCGGCCACGATCTTTTTATACTGGCTCCTGCAGCGGGAAGGGTTGATGCCGGTGTATTCGAGGATCTTCATGCTGGTCCGGATTAATAATTTTAACTGTCTCTCTTTATGCCCCCAGCGCGGGGAAGGCTGCTCGGCAGCCGCGCCGCACATGGCAAGTACTTGACTTATCCCACGAAAACGCCCAGGCGGTACTGTTGACAAACCCATCAATTTCGTTGGACAGAGTGCGGCCCGCATAATACTCCTGAAACGTCAGTTCGGCAACCATGGGGAAGCGGGAAGACATTTCCCGGCGTACCTCCTTGAGCAGCGTACGCCGGGGCGGCCTCAGCCTGGGCAAGAGAGGTCCACCTTTTCCCTTGCATCGATTAACTTGTCTTGCCCGGCAAATACGGTTACAATTTAGGAGCCGTTACGAAATAACATGACCATTTTTCCAATTTCGTTACGGCTCCTTATACCCCTCGAGGGGGTACTGAAAAGAGTGCCGTTGGGGCGCATTTCTCCGGCCATGTTATTTTTTTACAACGGCTTAATATATTTTTTCTTCATCATCCGCCGGATGATGGTGAGTGCCCGTGCTGGCCCGCTTCTTGCTGAAATTTCTGGACATTATAAAGATATCACATGGAAAGAAGGCCAACATTATGAAAAAAATGCTGCTTGCAGCTTCAGCCCTTGCAGGAGTCATCCTCGTCAGCCTGGGGTTATATCTTTTCCTGCGCCAACCGGTTCTCCACCGGCCGTGGGAAGCCCCGGAAGAGGAACCCGAGAAACTCACCCTGGAATCCGCCGGGCAGATATGGGACTATTACGAGTCAATCGGCTATACCAGCTGCGGAATCGAAAACCCCGAATTTGAAGTACCCCGGATTTATCTGGACACCATCGACAACAACTGGGCGGACGACCAGTCCGTTTCCAGCAAAAAGAGTCTTTTCTACCGCACCATGCTGCCGATGGTGCTCAGGGTCAATGAACAGATCAGCGCGGAAAGGAAATACCTGCAGGTCATTGAGGAGCAGTACCGGGGGGGGCTTGAGCCCGGCGAGGAGGATCTTGCCTGGCTGGAGAATCTTGCCAAGCGTTACAAGGTCGTGCAGGAGGCTGAACCGGTGGATTTAACGGATGAGTTTTTTGAAAAAATCTTCCTGCGAGTGGACACCATTCCCGTCTCCATGGCCCTGGGCCAGATGGCCTATGAAAGCGGTTACGCCACCTCCCGTTTTGCCGCTGAAGGCAATGCGCTCTTCGGCCAGTGGTGCTGGGGGGATGAAGGCCTGCTGCCGGAAAACCCGAGAGAGGAAAAAGGAAATTACCGCATTGCCGACTTTCCGACCCTGATTGATTCGATCAAGGCCTATGCCATGAACATCAATACCCATGAGGCATACGCGAATTTTCGCCGGGCCAGGGCCGGGCAGCGCCTGGAGCAGAAGGCCGATCTGGATGGCTATAGCCTGGTAAATACCCTGGAGCTCTACTCGGAAAAGAGAGAGGAATACGTTGAAACCCTGCAGGGCATCATCGGCCATAACAACCTGACCATTTTCGACAAGACAAAATTATCCCCGGGGCGACCAGTCGTCCTGGTGCAGGACTGAAAAATCCGCAAGGAGAAAAATGAAAGATTATCAGGCAACACCGGACTGTTATCATGAATTGTGCAGCTGCGGCAACAGTGACTTGACATTGCCATACCATCAAGATACATTGCAAAACATGAACATGCAAACCTGTCCATACTGCAAGGAGAAAATCTACAGCAACGCGCTGGTCTGCCGGTACTGCAAACGTGACCTGCCCGATATGGCAACAATGGCGCAGAGCGGTTCCAACAACTGGATTCCTGCCTTGCTGGCCTCAGCGCTGATCGTCACCGGCACGGCATTTCTTGCCTACGAATTCTTCAAGGAAAGGCAGAACTGGGTGGAAAGGGATTAGAAAAAAACCGGTTTTTTACCAGACCGGCAGGAAAGCCGGCCCATTGACCTCCGCTGCAACCGCAGCGGAATTTACCGCTTTTCTCCGACCAAAAGACAAAATCCGGCCTGTTCATCAAGACCCGGCCGGGAATGTTCCATCGCGCGCAGCTGCCCGGGTCCCTGCATGAGGGACGAACGGCTTTCCACCACGGCGAAACCTTCTGCCTGCAGCCAGCCGGCCACCTGCCGGGCCTGATAAAAAGAGGCATACCGGTAAAAAGGATGATTCTTCTCCTTTTTGGCCTGCAAGGCCCTGCCCCATGCTCCGGAGGCCGGCACCATGCCCAGCACCAGATGACCGCCCGGACGTAATATGCGCTGACATTCGCCCAGCACCTTCCCGGGTTCAGCCAGAAAACAGAGGGTGAAAAGGATAAAGACGCTCCCTGCCATCCCTCCGGCAAAGGGCAGCTGCTCGCCGATGGCCTGGATCACCTTGATGTTTCTTTGCCGGGCAAGCTTGAGGGCCGCCAGGGCCGGATCGACACCGATGGCAACCTGCAAGGCCCTGGCAAAACGGCCCGGCCCCACCCCGACCTCGATTTTCGGGTCGACAAGAGGGGTCTGCAGTTCCCTGACCGCTGCCAGTTCAATGGCAAACAGCAGGCTGTCGTCAAACCACTTGTCATAGTCCTCCGCCTTGTCATGAAATACTGCTGATCGTGCGCGCCAGGGTGCCTGCATTTTCCTGCTCCCTTCAGCCGGCAAGAAGCTTTCTGACCCGCTGCGGCAGGGGCGGATGGCTGTAATGGAGCGTGATGTACCACGGATGCGGATGGAGATTGGCCAGATTGTCCCGGCCCAGTTTGCCCAGGGCCCGGGCCAGGGCATGGGGATTTCCGGCCAGTTCAACGGCAAAGCGGTCCGCCTCCCACTCATGTTGCCGAGAGGTAAAGCTGAAAAAAGGTTTGCAGGGAAATGCGGCCAGCATACCGCAGAAACCGACCAGCAGCAGTTTCACGTAGAGGGTCGGCTGGCTTATATGAAAGATGGTCACCAGCATGTCATTCTGCATGAACCACCAGGCAAGGTAGAGGGCGACAAAGGAAACACATTCCATGACCACCAGTCTTTTCAAAATATGTTTTTTCTTCCAATGGCCGGCCTCATGGGCCAGAATACCCAGGATTTCATCTTCGCTGTTTTTTTCCAATAATGTATCAAACAGCACAATCCGTTTCACATGGCCGATCCCGCTGAAATAGGCATTGCCGTGGCCGCTTCTTCTTGAGGCATCCATGGTAAAGACCCTTGACACGGACAGACCTGCCCTGCCCAGCAGTTTCTTGATCTTTTCTTCAAGACTTTTATCAGCTATGGGAGTAAATTTATTAAACAGCGGCTCAATGACATACGGTGAGATATACAGCATGAAAACCTTAAAAAAGAGCATGAAGAGCCACAGCAGAATCCACCAGTAGTCCGGCATGGCGGTAATGATGAGGAAGGCCACCCACAGCAGCAGACCGGAGAGAATGGTGGTGAGCAGCAGACCTTTGGCCGCATCCGCCAGCCACAGGGAATATGTCCGGCGGTTGAAACCGTATTTCTCCTCAATGACGAAGGTGTTATACAGATCAAAGGGGACCTGCAGGACAAAGCTGCCGTAGGAGAGAAAAAGAAAGAAACAGATACCGGTCACGACCAAAGGCCAGCCCATGCCTGTCAGCCATGAATTATACCAGTTCAATACGCCGCCGAAGATAAAGACAACCGTTATGAAAAAATCAAGGGCAGAGGAAAGCAGATCAATGCGGCCATGATCAAGGGTATAGTCCCGCATGCGGGCAAGGGTTGCATCATCGACAAAACCGGCAAAGCCGTCAGGCACCCTGTGGCCGTACTGCCGGATATGACGCAGGTTGACCAAAGCGACAATATTTTCTATACCTTTAACAAGGACAAAAACAACAAAGATGAGAAGTAAGGGCGATTCCATGGAGTTGTATGCCGTGGGGGCAATCTGCCGAACCATTTATCTTGCAACAATCATTATTGATCAGATCCTTATCTAACCAGCATGACATCAGAAAGTAAAGACAAACCTGCCCCGCTGCCCCTGTCACGTTTCCGTCAGTCCGTCGGCAACCGGGCGGAGTTCACCATCACCTTCGAGCTTGTTCCCAGCCGGGGCGGCAGAAACAGACAGATCGACAGGACCCTGGATCTGGCCCGCGATCTGGCCCGGGACGGCAGAATTCAGGCGGTAAGCATCACCGATAATGCCGGAGGACACCCCGCCCTGTCACCGGAGGTGCTGGGCCTGGAAATACTTGACATGGGCCTTGATGTCATCAGTCACTTCTCCTGCAAGGATAAAAACCGCAATGAGATGGAGGGCCAGCTCTTCGGCTGGGACCGGCGCGGACTGCACAACCTGCTGGTCATCTCCGGGGATTACCCGAAGCAGGGGTACAGAGGTCATCCCATGCCCGTGTTTGACCTGGACAGCGTCCATGTGGTGGACATGCTCAATCTGATGAACAAGGGTCATTATCTCAATCAACCAGGCTTTGCCACCTCTTTTTTCAAGGGGGTTGCCGTCTCACCCTTCAAGCTCACCGAGGCGGAGCAGCTCATGCAGTACTACAAGCTGCACCGCAAAATCAACGCCGGCGCTGATTACGTCATCACCCAACTCGGCTTTGACGCGCGGAAATACCATGAGATCCTCCTCTACATGCGCCAGCATGACCTCAATGTGCCGATGCTGGCCAGTGTTTTTGTTCCCACCATGCCCCTGGCCGATATCATGTACAGAGGCAGCGTGCCCGGCTGTGTCATTCCAGAGAAGCTTTATGAACAGATGCGGCAGGAGGCGAACTCGCCGGACCGGGGAAAGAAGGCCCGCCTGACCAGGGCGGCAAAACTGATGGCGCTCTTAAAGGAGATGGGTTATGCCGGCGCCCATATCGGCGGCCCCTGCCTTAATATGGCGGATTTTGACTTCATGCTCAGCGCCATGGGAAAATATCAGCCCCAGGCAAAGGATCTTGTCAGTGAGCTGACTTTCTGGCCGGAGGAGGGATTCTACCTCTACCGGAAGGACCGCAAAACCGGGCTCAACACGGAGGAAGCCAGAACTTGCGGAAAGGGCTATGAAAAGCTGCGGCCCCTCTATACCGTATCACGCCTGGTGCACAAAACGGCGTTTGATCCGCAAAGCCCGTTTTTCAAAATCAGCCGGCAAAGCTGCCTGACCCTGCATGATTCCCTGCTCAAACGTCCCTTTTCCGCCTTTGAGCATATCACCAAATTCCTCATGTTCGCCTGCCAGAACTGCGGAGACTGCACCCTGGCCTCGCTGGCCTATCTCTGTCCACAGTCCGGCTGTGCCAAATACATGCTGAACGGTCCCTGCGGCGGCAGCCGCGACGGCTGGTGCGAGGTCTATCCGGGCAAGAGGCGCTGCATCTATGTCAAGACCTATGAACGCCTTGCCTCTTCAAGCGGCCTGGAGGAATTCAAATACGGCTTTGAACCGCCCCGCAACTGGCTGCTCAACAACAGCTCGTCATGGCTCAACTTCTACCTGGGACTGGACAACAGAAAAAACAAACCCGATGGTTGATTTTCGCCCCTGTTTCCAGTGGCGGCCGGGACAACCCGGCAAACAGACCAAGCCATTGCTTCACCGGGTCACGATATGCCTGTACCTGATGGACCCACATTTTCGATTTCTTTGAACTTGCTTGACACAATCATGTTAAATAACCCTAAAATGGAGTAAAAGCTCATCAGCTATTACGAACGGCTTTTTCAACTCAAGACAAAACAACCGGGGACATTATGGGAAAAAAATCTCCTGCCATAAGCGCATTCGTGTTTCTGGCTGTAATGGCCACCGTTATCACCCTCCAGCCCCCTGCTTACGCTCAGGAGTCTCCGGCTGTCATCAGATTTGCGGTATTTCCCTACAAATCTCCCCGCACCATTTTCAATCTTTTTGCGCCCATCGCCGCCCGGATCGAGGAAAAAACCGGCAAAAAGGTTGAGCTCGTTTCCGCAGCCGACTACGACTCATTCATGGGAAAAGCCAAAGAGGGCGGCTATGACCTGCTCTTACCGTGCGTCAACTGTTTCTTCCTCATCCAGCCCGCCGGTTATCAGATCATTGCCAGGGGCGAACCGCCGTTCTATGGGGCTGCCATTGTCAGAAAAGACAGCGACATCACCTCACTTGAGCAGCTGAAAGGCAAAAAAATAGCCGCCATCGGCAGACACTCCTATGCCGGCTACATGTTTTTCAAACAGCAGCTGGCCGACAGGGGCATCTCCCCGGAAAAGGATGTGCAGTTCAACTTTCTCAACAAGGTCGACTCCATCATTTTCAGCGTGCTCAACCGACAATACGAAATCGGCGTCATTAAACTTGAGGTGCTTGAAAGCCCGGCCTTCGACGCGGTCCGTGACAAGGTACGCATCATCTCCAGATCCGGGCCAATTCCCCAATTTCCCTTTGTCGTCAAAAACACCATGGACCCGGCAACAGTCGCCCGGATCAGGGAGGTGCTGATGGCCCTGAATGCTGAAAATCCGCAGGACAAAGATATCCTGCAAAGTCTGCAGATTCATCACATTGTCACGGCGGAAGATGCGGACTACGACGCCTTTCACCGCGAATTACTCAAAACTATTGAATAAAAATTTTAATGCTTTCTTTCCGTATCCGCACCCATCTTATTTTTTATCTGTCGGCCATCACCTTCCTCCTGACGGCAGCCATCGTCACCCTCTATACGGTACGGTTCAAGGAATATGCGATCAACAGCCTGTCCGAATACGGCAAGACCATCACCCAGGACATTTCCTTTGCCGTTGCCGATCACATCATTACCGAAAATTTCGGCGCCCTGCAGGACTTTGTCAGAGAGTTCTCCGCCCTGCCCAACGTCAACGGGATAGAGATCAGCAATCCCGGCTGGACAATGCTTGCCGCAACAGATATCACCAAACTCGGCACCAGAATGAGTGATGATGGCCAGGGCAGACATTCCCGCCCGGATGACACTCCCAGCGTGCGGCTGGAGACAGGCTCCGCCCAGCTCATCATCACCAATCCCATTTATGTTGAAAACATCCTGATGGGCCATGCCAGGGTTTTTTTGTCCCTCAGGGAAATGCTGGTTCACATTGCCGATGTCCAGAAAAAAGGGGCGCTGACCGGCATCCTTTTCTGGCTGATTGCCGTGTTTTTCGGCATTTTTATCTCGCGGCGGCTGTCCAGGCCCATGCAAAGCCTCATGCAGGCCACCGAGAGCATCAGCCAGGGAGATTTCCATGTCACCCTGCCCTCGCCGAAGATCATCCTTGAACTGGAAAAATTCTCCACAGCCCTGGGCGTCATGGCCCATACCATTGAGGCCAGAGAGATCGCCCTGCGCAAGTCGGAAAAAAAATTCCGTCATCTTTTTGAAAGGGCAATGGAGGGGATCTTTGTCTGTGACCAGCACGGCTCATTTGCTGACATCAACCCCGCCTTGCTCGATATGCTCGGTTATTCCGCCAAGGAGGAACTCCTATCCCGCAACCTCTTCACCGATATTTTCGCAGTCCGGGAAGCTGTCCCGGTTTTTCAGAGCATGATCAGGAATCACCATTTCTTAAAAGGTTACGAAGTGGAGCTGTTGCAAAAGGACGGCTCCACGGTCATGGCCTCTCTCTCGTGCCAGGCGGTGGCAAATGACCAGGGTGATATCATCAAGTACGAAGGCCTGCTGCGGGACATTACCAGACAGAAGCAGGCTGCCGGAGAAATTGCCAGAATGCGCAATTATCTTAACAATATCATTGAGTCAATGCCCTCCATGCTGATTGCCATCGATGAAAATTCCAGGATCACCCAGTGGAATTCCGCGGCATTTACAGCCACCGGTATTCCTCCAGGGGAAGCCATCGGCAGAAAAATCTGGGAAATCGCCCCGTTCTTCAACAAATACACGGAACATTTCCAACGCCTCACCAGGGACCAGCAACCCATCAGGCTGCATCGTGAATTAATGACCGACCATGGCGATAGAACCTATAATCTGACCTTTTTCCCCCTTGTCGCCAATGGTTCAAAAGGTATTGCCATCCGGCTCGATGACATCACTGAACTGGAAACGAAGGAAAAGCAGCTGCGCCAGGCCCAGAAAATGGAATCCGTCGGCACCCTGGCCGGCGGCCTTGCACATGATTTCAACAATGTCCTGGGCAGCATCCTCGGCACCCTCTCCCTCATGCAGTTCAGATTGAACCACAACGACCCGATGCAGGATAATGAATTGCGTGAATATCTCGACAGGATGTCATCATCAGGATACCGGGCCGCGGATCTGGTCCGGCAGCTGCTGACACTCTCCAGCAAGCAGGCGGTCAAGCTGGTGCCGGTTGATCTTAATCTCTCCATCAAGCATGTCCGCAAAATCGGGGAAAACACCTTTGATAAATCAGTGGGAATCGAAGCGCAGCAGACTGAATATCCTGCCTACACCATGGCCGATCCCACCCAGATTGAACAGGTCCTGTTGAATCTCTGCATTAACGCCGCCCATGCCATGACCATCATGCGGGAATCCGCCTCGTGGGGCGGCACCCTGACAATGGGCCTTGAGCAGATCGCCGCGGATACGGTGTTCCGCAAATACCATCCGGAGGCAAGACAAGGCCTTTACTGGAAGATTTCCATCGGTGACACCGGTGTCGGCATGGACCCCAGCACCGTCTCCCAAATATTCGATCCATTTTTCACCACCAAGAAAACCACCAAGGGAACCGGTCTGGGGCTGACCATGGTTTACAGTATCATCAAGCAGCTTGAAGGGTTTATCGATGTCTATTCAGAGCCGGGACTCGGCTCTACCTTCTGTGTTTATGTGCCGGTGCTTGACCGGGCGGTTCAGCTGGCAGACATGGAGGGGAAAACCGCAATCCATTGCGGTGACGAATGTCTGCTTGTCATTGATGACGATAAAATGATGCAGGAGACCACCTGCGCCATTCTCCAGTCGGCGGGGTACACGGTACTGACGGCCGGGGACGGCAAAGAGGGGGTCGAGATGTACAGAGAAAAACAAGGCGGCATAGCCGCCGTCATTCTCGACATGGTCATGCCGATCATGTCGGGCAAGGAGGCGTATATCCAGCTGAAAAAAATCAATCCCGCCGTAAAGGTCCTGCTTGTTTCAGGCTTCAGGCATGATTCGCGGGTTGACGAAGTGATGCAGTTGGGTGTCAACGCCTTCCTGCAGAAACCCTACAACCTGGAAAACCTGACCAGAACAATCAGAGAAATCCTGGATACCTGAAAACCGCTCACATTGCCCGGCTGAAGTTTTTCAGGTTGTGGGCCCCCCATCCTGGCCAATGCCGCTGATTCCACCCGCGACACTGTTTTTACCCATGGGAACTTACTTGGTGGCTTCGTGCACCTTTTCCCTGGCCGAATCAAAGGCCTTGTCAATTTCCTTGCCGGCCTTTTCCCCGGATCCCTCCTCACTGCAGGCCACCAGGGCCAGGGCCAGGGATACCAAAGCGCCAATCATGACCATTTTTTGGTAAAAAAATTTCATAACAGTTCTCCTTGCGCAAATAATGAATTAACAATAAAAAGCTGCAACGAAAAAAATAATACGCCTTTATAGAAAAATGTGAAAATCGATGAATTGGTAAAAACTGAAAATTTTCCGCAGAGCTCACTGACTGTCATAAAAACGTTCTTGTGCTCTCGGTATGCTCCGCGGTGAAAAAAGACCTCTTACGAGCTCAGCAAGATTGCAATTCAATAAAAAAACTCCCATCAGCGAAAATGTTCAGCGACATGATCAACGCCCTCCGGCAGAACCAGCTACCTGAGGCAACAGCACTCAAAGCCCGGCTGCGGGCGGCAATAGTAAAAAAAATGGCCATCCTCAGACAGCCCTATCTGTTCTGGCCGCAGGATTCGAAAATCAATCCTCCGGCCCGCCATCTGCTCTGGGCCGCCGTCCTGCTGCAGGACAAGGAAAATTTCGAACTGGCAGGCGATATTCTTGTCACGGAAAAACTGGAAGGACCGGATGGCCGGAGCCTGTCTGATCCGGTAACCATCCGCCGGCAACTCATCAGTGAAAAACTTGCCGAGCTGATCAGCAACGTCAACGACCACAACCTCAAAACCCAGCTGCTTGAAAAAATCCGTGCCATCCAGCAGGTCACTCTCCCCTGAACTGCGAGTTGTCCTTTACTTTCCGGGCACACTTAACACAGTATGCCGGCCGTATTTCCACCCCGGTTTTGCGGCGCAGATACTGTTCCAGATCGACCCACTCACCTTCACCCGGCTCTTTGCCGGCGTCATCTCTGATTTTTTTGCACACGGCGCAGACCGGCAGGATATTTTCAAAATATCTGACCTTTTTACGCAGCTCCTCCTTTTTCAGGGCGCGCTGCACCCGAAGTAACAACTCTTCCATATCGCATGGCTTCACCAGATAATCATCCGCCCCCAGCCGCAGGGCCTCGATAGCCGAAGCAAGATCCGCATAGCCGGTGATCAGACAGACCGCCATGTCCGGATTGCTCGCCCTGACCTTTTTCAGCAGGTCGACGCCGTTCATCCCATCCATGAGCAGATCGCTGATCAGCAGATTATAGGAACCCTGCCGCAGCTTGACGAGCCCCTCCTCTGCGCTCTCGGCCGTGTCCACCTCATATCCATGATGACCCAGACCCCAGCTGAGGGTTTTCAGAATAATTTTTTCGTCATCCACAACAAGAATTCTTTTCTTCTGCATCGTTTCCGCCGGAAAAAACAAGTTTACCGTAAAATACCCCGGAACATGAACTGCCCGGCCCCGGATAAAATCCTCATCCCGGGCAAGGGCAGGTGAAATTGCATCATCTGACTGCTGCCCGGCCACTTCCCTGCCAGCCGGCCTCCCTGATCTGTTTGACAAATCTTTCCGCAATCTCCCACTTGTTCAAAGGACTGATCAGGTACAGGCCATCGACAAATGGGGCAAGATCCGCCACCAGCTTTTCCGTGAACTCCATGGCTGCTTTGCGCTGATCGGCGACCTCTCCATAACTCCACAGTTTTTTGCGGATGGCGGAGGGAATGGATATGCCGGGCACCTCGTTATGGAGAAAATCCGCGTTACGGGCGGAAATCAGGGGGAAGATGCCGGGAAAAATCAGCACATTCAAATGGCTCGTCTGTTCCACCATGGCCTCCACCTCGTTCCTGTCAAAGAGCGGCTGAGTCATGACAAAATGGGCTCCCTGGGCTGCCTTGCGTTCAAGTCTGGTAATCTGCAGCATCGGGTTGGAGGGACGGAAACTGAAAGCTGCGCCGATGGAGAATCTGGTGGGCAGCTTGATCGATTGACCGGCCATATTCAGTCCCTGGTTGAACTGGCTGATCATGCGGATCAGGCCAAGGGAATTGACATCAAAAACCCCGCTCACGCCGGGCTGATCCGTTGAACTGGCGGAGTCGCCGGTTACGGCCAGGATGGCCTCGATACCAAGGATATGGGCCGCCATGATATGGGACTGCAGCCCCAGGGCATTCTGGTCACGGCAGGTCTGATGCAGAACCACCTGGAGCCCGGTCTCCTCACGGATGCGATGGGCCAGGGCGATATTGCCGGCCCGCAGGATGGCCAGAGGATTCTCCCCCAGGGTGACCGCGTCGACACCGCTGGCGGCCAGTGAACGGGCACCGACCAGCACATTATCAATATCAAGATGGGTGGGCGGATCAAGCTCGACCAGCACGGGCAGCCTGCCGGGTTGCAGACTTTCCAGGAAACCGCCCCGGCCGCTCTTTTTCATCGCAGCAGGCGCAGCCGCCGTTTCCTGGGGAGACACGGCAACCGTGACTGAGTGCAGTTCTTTTTTATGGCGAAGTTTCAGGGTTTTGCGGAATTCATGGATATGGGCCGGGGTGGTGCCGCAACAGCCACCTATGAGGCGTACCCCCATTTTCAGCATCTCCGCCGCCCGCCTGGCCATATAGGAAGGCTGGGCAGGATAGACCATGCGATGGCCCATGACCTCCGGCAGACCGGCATTGGGAAAGGCCGAAAGCGGCACATGCTCTTCAGCCAGGGGAAGAAGATGACCGATGGCCGTAGCCATGGCGTCCACCCCCCGGCCGCAGTTGGTGCCAACCACCATCGCCCCGGCCGCCAGGGCGGCCTTGGCACAGGTCAGGGCATCGATACCGCGGGCCGTCCTGCCCTGGGACGGGTAGAGCATCTGGGCAACAATGGGCAGACCGCTGCCCACCTGCCGCGCCGTCTCGATGGCCAGCAGCATTTCTTCCAGATGGGTAAATGTTTCGAAAATCAGCAGGTCCACCCCGCCTTCCACCAGGGCGCTGACCTGAGCGGTAAAAGAGGCTTTGATATCGCCATTGGAAATCTCACCGGAAATCAGGGGAAATTCCACTCCGGTGGGTCCCACCGAGCCGGCCACATACACGTCGTGACCGGCCGCCTTGACAGCCAGTCTGGCCCCGGCCAGATTAATCTCGCCCACCTGCTCTTCCTTGCCCGCCTTCTGCAGTTTAAAGCTGTTGGCGCCGAAGGTGTTTGTCTCAATCAACTGGCTGCCGGCACGAATATATTCCTCGTGGACGGAGTAGATCAGCTCGGGATTCTTGAGGTTGAGCAGGTCGATATTTCTGCCGAAATCAATCCCTTTCTCATAGAGATAGGTACCGAAAGCACCGTCTCCCAGGATGACATGCTCTTTAATATAATCAGCAAATTTGATTTTCATCAGCGGCTCATGATTAATAATGGTGATTATTTTGTCAATGTATGCCCCACCTTAACAGAGAATGAAGGCCGAGTAAATAAAAGCAAACAAAAGATCCCGGGGCAAATTACCGGTTCACCAAGAAAAAAGAAAATTCTCTCTCTTCCCAAAACCTAGAAAGAGTATAATAGTTGTTAAATGAGCCTCTTGCAAAATGAACGTCGTAGCGAGATCGAGAGAAAAATATTCCGGGCAGGGATGAGTTGTGAAATCGCCCGGAAGCGTAGCAGTGCTACGCCCAGGACGATTTCACCAGAAAGACGCCGCACAGGTTATTTTTAGCCGATCGGAGTAGATGTTCATTTTGCATGAGGCTCAAATGAAAAAAAACCAATGAACTGACGAAAGGGAGGGGAATATGACAGTCGGAGAATTTTGCAACCGGGAAGTTGTTGTGGCTGAAAGAGATACAACGATTGTTGAAGCGGCAAAACTGATGCGTCAATACCATGTGGGAGATCTGGTGGTGGTTGACCGGAGCGGTGGCATGACGATTCCCATCGGCATTATCACCGACCGGGACATCGTGGTGGAGATCATTGCCAATGAGGTCAGCCTGGAGGCGGCATGCACCGGGGACGTCATGAGTTTCGGCGTCATAACGGCCGGAGTGCGCGACGGCATCCTGGACACCCTGCAGAAAATGAGGGCCAAGGGTATCCGGCGCCTGCCGGTGGTTAACGATGAGGGCGGACTGGAAGGGATCCTTGCCATTGACGATGTTCTTGAACTTCTCTCCGAAGAGCTGTCATTGCTTGCCAAAGCGGCAATCCGCGGCCAGGAAATGGAAAAAAAACTGAGACCATAGGGGGAGAGGACCATGAAGGAAGCCCTTTTTTATCACAGCGGCCAGGACGACGAGGTGATCTGCGATCTCTGCAATCACCGTTGTCATATCAAGGAAGACGGACGGGGAATCTGCGGGGTGCGGGAAAACCAGCAGGGCACCCTGTACAGCCTGATTTATGGCAGACTGGCATCGCAAAACATTGATCCCATCGAAAAAAAACCGATGTTTCATGTGCTGCCCGGTTCCACATCCTATTCCATCGCCACCGTGGGCTGCAACTTCCGCTGCCTGCACTGCCAGAACTACCAGATTTCCCAGTATCCCCACATGCAGGGGGGGGCAATCATCGGCCAGCCGGCCAACCCCAAAGACATTGTCGCGGATGCCGTGGAGCAGGCCTGCCAAAGCATCAGCTACACTTACGTGGAGCCCACCATCTTCTATGAATTTGCCTATGATTGCTGCGTGCTGGCCCGTGAGAAAAATCTCAAGAATATCTTCGTCAGCAACGGCTACATGACCCCGGATGTCACCCGCCATCTGGCGCCGGTACTTGACGGCATCAACATTGACGTCAAGGCCTTTACCGACAGTTTCTACAAAAAGGTATGCAAGGCGCGGCTGCAGCCCGTTCTTGACAATGTGCGCCTCATGCGCGAGCTGGGCGTCTGGGTGGAGGTGACAACCCTGATCATCCCGGGCCTGAACGATTCCGCGCAGGAACTGCGGGACGTGGCCCGATTCCTCAAAAGCGTGGATCCTGCCATGCCCTGGCACGTCACCGCCTTCTACCCGACATTTCAGATGATGGACCGGGACCGCACTCCGGCAAGCACCCTGCGCAGGGCCAGAGAAATCGGACTGGAAGAGGGATTACGTTTTGTCTATGAGGGCAATATCCCCGGAGAAGGGGGAGAAAACACCTATTGTCCCTCCTGCCGCATGGAACTCATCACCCGCTACGGCTTCAGCATCAGGAAGAACAAGATGGTCGGCGGACACTGCCCGGCCTGCAAGGAAAAAATAGAGGGGATCTGGAAGTAGGCCAACCTCCGGATCCCCTCATATTGTTCATGCGCAGGTTGTGACCGGCAGCTGCTTAACGCACCGGCGAGGTCAGCCAGCCGGCGGTCCATCCTTCCCGGCCGTCCTGGGCCCTGACCCTGAGCCACCTGTCCTGTTTTTCCAGAACGGATAAACGGTCGCCGCCCCGGGCGGAAAAGAGAACGGAGAAATTTTCCCCCGGACCGCTGCGGATATTCAAGGTTTCAGGCACGACAATAACCGTTTCGCCGGAGGATGCGCCGGCAGGGGCCTGGTAGGATGACGCCGGGGCAGGAGCGGCAACCGGCTGCGCTCCGTAATGATAATATCTCTGAGGGGTTTTGGAGACGATGAAATCCACGGCCTTCTGGATGCAGATCCTGAGGGCCTTTTCCGTCGGGGTGTTCTTCCAGCCGGACAGACCGCCGACCAGCGCGCCGGAACTGCCATAGCCGCCCAGCAGGCCGCCGAGATTGACATCAGTGGCCTCGCCTTCAACACTTGTTGCGGCAAGAACCCGGGAGGTTTTCGCATCAATAATGCGCATGTCGATGGCCATGTGGGCCTTTTGAAAGCCGCCCAGCAGACCGCCGATCACCCCGGCGGCGCCGCCGCCCAGTCCGCCGCCGGCCCCGGATGCGGCGCCTTCAAACTCCGTCACCGCGGCAACGATCATCAATTCAGCGCCCTCAATCTGACCGATTTCGGCGGCCGTGTCCGCCCGGACCCTGCCGGAGGCCCCCAGGTCCTGTTCGCTGAGCACATCTTCCAGCGCGGCACGTTCCAGGACAATAAAGCGATTGGTGTTGAACAGGGCGGTGGTCAGCTGATCAGCCATACCGTCGCCGATGCCGCCGGTCCACCAGCCCTTACCGGTCTTGTCCGTGAAGCGGGCCACGGCGATCCTGGCCTGCGGGCCGTTATAGGCCTGGGCCTGGGCCTGGGCAATGTCCGGCCCGCCCTGCCCGGATGTAACTGTGGCATTGGTGCCGGGTGTCACGCAACCGGCCAGCGAAAACATCGACGCAAAAAAAACAAGACACACGGCCAAACTGAGCTGCATTTTCATAATCTGGCTACCTCACTAAAAAAAGAAATGAACATCCCCCGAAAATCGCCTCTGAATCAATAAAACATTTTGCTTTATTTTTCTATTAATTTGCTTCATTTGTAAAGGATTTTACCATCAAATCTGTTATAATTTTTTCTGACACGATGCGGTTATCTGGATATCTTTATCACAAAAAGGGAACGGCAAATGAAGCTCAATCAGATCGAAACCGGTAGCATAATCGGCGGATTCCAGCTGGAAAAGGAACTGGGCAGGGGCGGCATGGGCGTTGTCTACAAAGCCCATGAACTTTCCTTAAACAGGATGGTTGCCTTGAAAATTCTCTCTGAAAGGTTGTCCGGCGATGATGAATTCATCAAACGGTTTAAAAGAGAGGCAAAGGTTGTCGCCGCCCTCAGCCATCCGCACATTGTCAATATCCTGTCCTATGGAGAGGAGCAGGGGCTCTACTATTTTGCCATGGAATATGTCAAAGGCACGGACCTCGGCCAGATTCTCAAGGAAAGGAAATCCATTCCCCTGGAGGAGGCCCTGCCCATTGCCATGCAGATTGCCGATGCCCTGGAAGAGGCGGCAACCAAAGGGGTGGTGCACCGGGACCTGAAACCATCCAATATCATGATCGATTCCGTGGGCAGGATCAAGATCACCGATTACGGCATCGCCTGCTTCCAGGATACCGACGCCAAACTCACCCAGACCGGGCTGTACATGGGAACCCCGGAATACTCCTCGCCGGAGCAGGCCAGCGGCGCAAAACTTGATATCCGCAGCGACATTTATTCCCTGGGGGCGCTCCTCTATAAAATGGTGTCCGGCGAACCGCCGGTAACGGGCGAATCACCGCTGGCCGTGGTGGCGAAAATCATCACCGAGCCCAGCAGGCCCATTGCCACGGTCAACCCTTCCCTGCCCAAGCCGGTCTGTGAGCTGATCGACAAAATGACGGCCAAGGACATCAACCAGCGCTTCCAGACGCCCACCGAGACGATGGATGCCATTGTTTCCTGCATGGGGCAGCTGCATATTGAGCCGCCTATCACCGGCAGAATCCCGGCTGCCCGCCCCGCGCCGCCTCCTCCTCCCCCCATGCCTGAAAAAAAGAGCAACCGCACCAAGGTGCTGGCCATGGCAGCCGGCATCATTATCGCCATCCTGCTGTCCATGTGGACGGTGGACGCCCTGCTCCACAGAATGAAGAAAGAGAAAACAGCCGAGGAAACCGTTGCCCCTGCCGTGCAGGAAATGACGGTTGCGGAAAAAACCGGCGAAGAGCAGCCATCCGTGACCACCCCTGCACCTGAACCTCCGGCCACAACCGCCCAGGCACCTGGGCAGGAAACGGTACCCGCCACCGTACCGGCGCCGGTACCTGCAACCGTACCCGCTGCGGGACAAACCCCTCGGCAGGAAAGAGAAACCTCCCCGGCCATTGCCCCCCTTCCTGCCCCCCTTCCTGCCCCCGTTGCCGAGCCGCCGGCCCGGACAGCCAAGGTACAGAAGAAGGCGGCGCTGCCCACCATTCCTGTGGTGCTGACCATTGTCTCGGGCGACGAAACCCTGGCCCCCTTTGTGCAGAACCACATCGAAGCCGCCCTGGCGAACAGTGGTCTGCATGTCACTTCCGTAGCTGAAATCCCGGTGCTGATGGAAAAAATGCAGATGGGCAGCCTGCCCATCTCCTGGTATGATATCCAACGGCTGGTACCCAGCCAGTCCGCCAACATTATCCTCATCTCCCAGGTCCAGCAGACCGGCTCCATGCCCCTGCAGTATTACGGCCGGTCGCAGACATTAACCACCGTTTCATTCACGGTGCGGGCCGTTGACATGGAAACCGGCGCCGCTGCGGGACCACCGGCATCCGGCACGGCCAAGTTCACCCCGCTGAACATGGACGAGGAGCTGCGCAAGGCGGTTAACGCAAGCGTAAGCGGCATGGGACAGTCCATCAAAGACTATTGGCAGCAGAAGCTGAAAAGTGATGGGCCAAGGGGATAGGCAGGCGGAAGAAAATGTCACAGACCTTACTGTCGCTCACTCTTCTTTTAGCCGGTCTCTATGTCTGTTTCGGGGCAACGCTGTTCGTCAATCAGTCCCGCTTCATCTATTTTCCAGACCGCACCATCTTCTCAACCCCGGAAGAACTGGGCCTCCGGTACCGTTCCGTCAGCTTTACCACTGCCGACCAGGTGAAGCTCAACGCCTGGTTCATTCCGGCTGAAAAGGCCAGGGGAGTCATTCTCTTCTGTCACGGCAATGCCGGCAACATCTCCCACCGGCTGGAGACTATCGACATCTTCCACCGGCTCGGCTATTCCACCTTTATTTTCGATTACCGGGGTTACGGAAAAAGTGAAGGAACGCCGTCCGAAGCAGGCACCTACCTCGACGTGGAGGCGGCCTGGGAATACCTGGTCACCCAGGAAAACATCCAACCGGCGCAGATCATTGTTTTCGGCCGCTCCCTGGGCGGGGCGATAGCAGCCTGGCTGTGCGGCAGAGAAGAGCCCCGGGCCTGCATCGTGGAATCCTCCTTCACCTCGGCCGGGGACATGGCTGCTGACATGTACCCCTTTTTCCCGGGCCGGCTGCTCTGCAGATTTGTTTATGACACCGAGGCGGCCGTCAAAAAAATCAAATGCCCGCTGCTTATTATCCACAGCACTGATGATGACATCGTGCCCTTCAGTCACGGACGCAGACTGTTTGCCGCGGCAAGTGAGCCGAAAACATTTCTGCAGATCAGCGGCAACCACAATGCGGGATTTCTACTTTCCGGGGGCAGATATGAAACAGGGCTGGAGGATTTTCTGAATGAAGGAGTGAGAAGTGAGGAGTGAAAAGACAGAAAGGCTGGGGCTCATGGCTGATGGCTCATGGGACAAGCCCAGACCCACGGCAATGAAAAAGTAAAACGTTCACTAAGCCGTTACAATAAAATAACATCGCCGTTAAGTTGTCAGAGACGGCATAAGGAGCCGTAACGAAATGCTCAAAATGAAAAAGTTATTTCGTAACGGCTCCTAATTGAAAAACGCACGCCATGAAATCACTGCAGGATCTCGTTTCCCTTCCCCATCTTGTCGTCGCCCATCGCGGGGCCTCCGGTACCGCCCCGGAAAACACCCTGACCGCCATCGGTCTCGCTCTCAAGGCCGGAGCCCTGATGATTGAAATCGATGTGCAGATCACCACCGATGATCAGATCGTCGTCTTCCATGACGCCACCCTGGAGAGAACCACCAACGGTCACGGGCAAATCAACCGCTTCTCCTATGAGGAGCTGAAAAAACTCGATGCCGGCTCCTGGTTTGCCGACCGATTCCGCGGCGAAAAAATTCCCCTGCTTGATGACGTTTTCCGGCTGATCAGGGGCAAGGCATGCATCAATGTGGAGATCAAACCGCCGTCATTGGGCGAAGACTGGCGGAAACGCATCAACCTCATTACTGCTGCGACCACAGCCGCGGCGATGACGCCCTTTACCCTTTTCTCCTCCTTTCATCACGACTCCCTCAGATACCTGAACTCGCTTAAGCAGGAATTCCACACCGCAGCCCTGCTGCCCCCCGGCGACAACAGGCGGCCCTCGCTTGTGCAGCAGGACACCGGCTGCCAGGCCTTTGTCTGCTCGCTCAAACAGTTGACCCCGCAGCTTGCCGCGGATATTGCCGCCCACAATATTTTTGCCGGGGTGTACACCATCAACACGGCACAGGACGCTGAACTGGCCATGGGCCGCCATGCCAAAGGGCTGGTGACGGATTTTCCCGAACGTATTCTTGAATATCTGGCCAACAGGGCAAAGTGAATCTTTCCATTCCTGCCTTCCCCCGGTTGGCAAACTGCGGAAGTTTGCGAAGATAAACGACGCCGGACATGAAAATAAAAAAAGAGACTCTTGCCTGGGCCTTCTATGACTGGGCCAATTCCGCCTTTGCCACCAGCATCATGGCCGGGTTCTTCCCCATCTTCTTCAAACAGTACTGGTGCAGCGGGGTCGAGGCCTCCACCAGCACCTTCCGGCTGGGGCTGGCCAATTCCATCGGCAGCCTGGTGGTCATCTTTCTCGCCCCGGTACTGGGCGCCATGGCCGATCAGGCCGGGGCGAAAAAGAAATTCCTGTTTTTTTTCGCCATGCTCGGCGTCATGATGAGCGCCGGCCTGTACACCGTTGCCCAAGGGGCCTGGCTCATGGCCTCCCTGCTCTACATCTTCGGCATCATCGGTTTTTCCGGGGGAAATGTGTTTTACGACTCCCTGCTGGTCAATGTGGCGACTCCGGCCAGCTCCGACAGGGTTTCGGCCCTTGGGTTCGCCCTGGGTTATCTTGGCGGCGGCCTGCTCTTTGCCGGCAATGTGGTCATGACCCTCAAGCCCGCCCTCTTCGGGCTTACCGATGCCGCCCAGGCGGTGCGTCTCTCCTTTCTCACCGTTGCCCTCTGGTGGGCCGTCTTTTCCCTGCCGATCCTGCTGTGGGTAAAGGAACCCGCCCCGCCTGCCGGGCCGGTACGGCAGGGCATGGTGGCCGCCGGCTTCCGGCAACTTTTCACCACGTTCAGAGAGATACGCCGGCTGCGGGTGGTCTTTCTCTTTCTTGCCGGCTACTGGCTGTATATTGACGGGCTTGACACCATTGTCCGCATGGCGGTTGATTACGGCCTGGCCCTTGGCTTTGATTCCAGCGGCCTGATCGTCGCGCTGCTCATCACCCAGTTTGTCGGCTTTCCCGCCGCCCTGGTCTTCGGCCGGCTGGGGGAAAAGATGGGCACCAAAAAGGCCATCCTGCTGGGGATCGGCATCTATCTGCTGGTGACGGTATGGGCCATGTTCATGGAGACGATCAATGAATTTTATCTGCTGGCCGTGGCCATCGGCCTGGTGCAGGGCGGGGTGCAGTCACTCAGCCGGTCGCTGTATTCCCGCCTGATTCCTGTTGACAAGTCTGCAGAATTTTTCGGCTTCTACAATATGCTCGGCAAATTTGCCGCGGTGATCGGTCCGCTGCTCATGGGCCTGATCAGCATGTTCACCGGCAGTCCCCGGCTTTCCCTGCTGGCCATCATCGGCCTGTTTATCAGCGGAGCGGTTCTTCTCAGCCTGGTCAACGAGGAGGAGGGGGCAAGACTGGCCCGGCAGATCAGATAGTCACCAGTCCCATAAGACAAGGCGGAGCACAACGCCTTCAGCCGGACCGGCGCAGCTCATCCCGCACCGCTCTGACCAGTTTCTCCAGGGTGTAAGGTTTTCTCAGGTACTGGCCGGCCCCCAGCAGCTGCGCCTCATGCACCCGATCCGTTTCGGAATACCCGCTGGCGATGATGGCCTTCTGTTGCGGCCTGATGCGCATCACCGCCTTATAGGTGTCAAGACCATCCATGCCGGGCTCCATGATCATATCCAGCACCAGCAGGTCAAACTGCCTGTCGCTCAGCAGGGCAAGCGCCTCATCCCCGCTGGCCGCCGATTCCACCAGGTAGCCCATGTGCGCCAGCATCTGGGTGGCAAGTTCCCGCTGCTCGCTCACATCATCGATGATCAAGATCGACTCGCCTGTTCCCCGGTATTCCTCAATGGCAAACATTTCCTCGACTTTGGTCTGCAGAGGCCCGCGGGACACGGGGAAATAAAGAATAAAGCTCGCCCCTTTGCCCCGGATTGACCGGACATCGATATACCCATGATGATCTTTTACCGTCCCCCACACCACTGCCAGTCCAAGCCCCGTTCCGCTGCGGCCCATGACTTTTTTCGTATAGAACGGTTCGAATATCCTTTGCCGGTCTTCAGGGGATATGCCATGGCCGGTATCGGAAACGGCAAGAGTGACGTAATCACCTTCCAGAACGTCGTCATAGCCCCGCACCGGCTTGTCCACATATCGGTTCTCGGTGATGATGCGGACCTCTCCGGCACCGGGCAAGGACTCAAAGGCATTGGCCACCAGGTTCATAATGGTTTTGGTCAGGTGCACCGGGGAGCCGGCAATATTGAGCAGCTCCCTGTCAAGCTGCAGTTCAAGCCGGACATGCTCATGCCGCGCCTGCAGGCTCTGATACTCCGGCGACTGGATAAATTCGCCGATAATGACATTGAGATTGATTATTTCGGTGACGGAAACACCTCTGCGGGCCAGGGTCAGCAGGTCATTGACAATTGCCGCCGCCTTTTCCCCGGATTTTTTAATGGTCAGGACCGTCTTTCTCATCGGACTGTCTTCCGGCAGGCTCATCAGCAACAGATCGGGATAACTGACCAACCCTGAAAGAATGTTATTGAGATCATGGGCCACCCCGCCGGCCAGGGTGCCGATGGCCTCCATCTTCTCCGCCCTGCGCAGCTTCTCCTCGAGTTCCTTCTGATTGGAGATATCCTTGATGGAGCCGGTCATGCTCACAACCATGCCGCTATCATCGCGCAGCAGGGTGCTGTGGTCGGCCACGAATTTTCTTACGCCGTTCTTGCACCGGACACCATACTCCAGTGCCATCTTTGCCCCGCTGCCGCTGAAGGCCTGCAGCCTCTTTTTCCGGATACTCTCCGCATCCTCCCTGCAGATAACCGTTTCCAGAAAACCAGCCTGGCCCATCAGTTCATCGGCGTTATAGCCGAGAATTTCCCCGCAATTGGGCGAAACATAGGTCAACCGATCTTCGCTTACCTGATATTCGTAGATGATGTCCGAGGTGGCATCAGCCACCATCTTGTATTTCCGTTCACTCTCCTTGATGGCCGCCTCCGCATTTTTCAGGGCGGTCAGGTCATTGCCGATGCTCTGGATCTCAATAAAATTGCCACTAGCGTCGACAATGGGCTCATTGGTCCATGATATCCAGACCCGCTCGCCGGATTTTTTCATATTCTGGTTGAAATTATTTTTGTATTTCAGCGGATTGACCATGATGTCATCTATCATATGCCTGAGATCACGGCCGGTGCTCTCCGTTTCAGGAACAATGGTGCCCACGACGTTTCTGCCGAGAATCTCCTCCCAGGTAAAGCCAAAAAATTGCAGACCAAAGGGATTGAGATAGGTAATATTGCCGGTGGTGTCCCATTTGAGGACAATACTGTTGGCGCTCTCCACCAGAACCCGGTAGTTTCTTTCACTTTCCCGCAGCGCCTCTTCCGCCCTTCTCCTTTTCTCCTCCTCCTTGCCAGCCAGCCATGAACGGAAAATAAAATAGGAAGTAGCAAAGGTCGCGGCAACTAAAACGGCAAGCAGCAGAAACCACTTGTTCCTGAACCCCCGCATGGTGGCAAGCACCTCCCGCTCAGGGGTGACAAGGGCAATGGACCAGAAAAACCCTGCCCCGAGCTTGACCGGACTGTAGACGGCATGACTGACCTCTCCCCTGCCGTCCGGCTTGCCCGGGGCAAAACTTAAAGCCGCCCGGCCCTCGCCGCCCTCCATCATCTGCCCGAGCAAAGCAAGGGCGGAAGGCGACCGGCGGTAAAGTTCAATGCTCTGCTCCCCTATCTGCTCCGGATCGTCTGCATAGAGCACCACGCCATCCCGGCCGATCATCAGGATATGCCCGGATTGCCGCGTATTGATCGCGGCCAGCGATTCATCCGCCATCCGGGTGAACGGGATCAGAATGGCGACACTGCCTTGATAGACAGCACCCGCCATGACCGGCACGTGGTAGGCAATACCGCGGTGCCCCTGCACCGCGGTAAAGGCGTCACTGATCACCGGGGCATGGGTCTGTATGATCCGGGCAACATGCTGCTGGGATGAGATATCCGCGCCGATGACCTTGCTGTTGAACGGTTCGGTATAGGTGATGCGTCCATTGCCATCCACGCGGGTGATGGCCAGGATCTCCTGCCGGTTCTTTGCATAGTATTTCCGCATCAGCTCCTCACCTTTCGGTCCCATGCGGACGATGTCGTCTATACTGGCTATATAGGAAAGCTCGCTGGCAAAACGGTTCAGGAGATTTTCAATGCTTCTGGCAGCCTGCCTCGCATACACCATCTGCTGGGCGTTAAACTCATCGATGGTTTTCTGCCTCACCTCGCGGTAAAGCAGGTACGGCAGATAGGCGGCGAGAAAGACAATCAGCGGGATAACGAGAAATCTTTTTTTAATAGACATTTTTCTGATGGGCTGGTGGGACGAATATCCTTCATCCGTTCAAGGTGAAGAGATATGTGCAAGTGAGATTATTCATATGCTTTCATTTATAAGCCCAATCCATAACAGAAAGCAATATCTCAAAGAAAATTTACCATTTCCCCGCCTGCGCGGGTTTCTTTTTCCCCTTGCGCTTCCTGCTTAATGAAAGCATTATATTTAATTAGGATAATAACTCAACTTTCTGACTTGATCTATTTTGACGAAATAACTGTATTTTTTGTGACATGGTTGCTGCTCTGATCTCGATCATGGGAATTCAGGAGGCAGGAGACGGAATTCAGAATGATTGATGTTATTACGTTTTTCCGGCTCCTGACTCCTGGCTTCTGAATCCTCTGGAAACAAGCTGCGGGCTTCCTGAAAATATTTATTTAATTTCAATATGTTACCACAACTCCGAAAGTTGAAATAATAACAGAAAAAAAAGCAGGCCAGCTCTGACATGAAGAACAAAAACAGCAATATCCTCATCGTGGAAGACAACCAGTCAATGCGTAAAATGCTTGAATCCATGCTCATTGAACTGGGCTATCATCATTATGCCAGTGCGGTCAACGGCCTGAAAGCCTGGGAGAGGATCCAGGAGGGCGATATTGATGTTGTTGTCTGCGATTACCTGATGCCGGAGATGAACGGCATCGAACTTCTCCGCCTCATCCGCCAGACCAGAAAATTCTACGATCTCCCCTTCATCATGGTCACCGGCGCCGACAAACGGGGAGATCTCATGCGCAGCGTCCAGGCGGAGGTGGATTACTATATCATCAAGCCACCAAACATCAACCAGCTTGCGGACCTGCTGCAAAAGGTCATTGCCCACCGCAACCATCCCACCGAATACGACAAGGCGATCAGCAACGGCAAATACTTTTTCTTAAACATGGAGTATGACAAGGCACTGGATAGTTTTGAGGCGGCAAGCCAGGCCCGCCTCGACAGCGCCCTGCCCTATTATTATCTCGGCCTGATCCACCAGCAGCTCGGCAACGGAAAAAAGGCTGAATTGAATTTCAAGAAATCCCTGGTCATCGAAGAGCAGTTTATCAGCGCCCTGCTTGCCCTGGCCGAAATCTACCAAGCCAACGAGGACTATGTCAACCTCGCCTGCTACCTGCAAAAAGTAACCGACATCCTGCCGGATACCTTTGACGTCCACATCGGCCTTGCCCGGGCCTGCACGCGGACAGGTGATATCGACCGGGCCCAGCAGCATCTTGATGACGCCCAGCAGCTTGCCAGAAGCAACGCCGATCAGATCAAGGAGGTGCTGGATGGTTATATCGAGGCCGGGCTGGTTGATGAGGCAGATCTCCTGTTCGGCAAGAAAATTCAGGACGACAACAGCGAAAAAACAATCCATTTCTTAAACAAACTCGGTCTGCGTTCCCGGAAAAAGAAAGATTTCGACAAGGCAAAATACTTTTACATGAACTGTCTGAAGCTTGACCCGCAGAACAAGGTGGTCAACTATAACCTGGCCAGCCTTCTCTTCCTGCAGAAACACTATGATGCTGCCGAATCCTATCTGAAAAAAACCATCCGCCTTTATCCGGATTTCGCGGAGGCCCTCGAGCTGATGGAGGCGGTCCAGCAGAAATTACCGCAGAAGTCCTGAGTGAGGCAGAAATCCACCGGCAGGATATTTTTTTATTGCAGATGCCCCAGCCGGCTGCCCTGTCCGGGGTTTTCGCAATAAACCCAAAAAAAATTTCTCCTTCCAGTTGATATATGGTAAATAGCTTGAGCCATTTGCAAAATGAACGTCGTAGCGAGATCGAGAGAAAAATATTCTGGGCAAGCATGAGTTGTGAAATCGCCCGGAAGCGCAGCAGTGCTACGCCCAGGACGATTTCACCAGGATGGCCGCACAGGTTATTTTTAGCCGATCGGAGTAGATGTTCTTTTTGCAAGAGGCTCGCTTGCATTTTTATTAGCAAACAATCGCAGTTGCTTGTTGATCCGCTCATAATCTTCAGCCCCAAACCCTCTTCGCCCAGTATTGCAGCCCGGATCTCTGCGGGACAACAAAAGAAGTTATGAAGAATTCCACCATTCACATACGCAAAGCCATCCTCCTTCCCCTGGCCTTTGCCCTGATTTTTTTACTCGCCTTCTCCATTTCCGGCGCATTCTGGCTGCAGCGGCATCAGTTTGATCAAAACATCCAGCAGCAGTTAAAAAGCGTGCAGCAGCTCTTTAATGTTACTCTCCGCAATGAGGCCGAACATTTAAACACGTTCATTGATTTCGTCATGAACGACCCCAAGATCTATCACGCCTATCTTGCCAGGGACCGGCAGCTTCTCTATGAAAGCACCAAATCCATCTTTCGCAACATCGAGAACCGGCATCATATTACCCACTTTTACTTTCACAATCTGGACAGAACCTGCTTTCTGCGGGTGCACAAACCATCAAGCCATGGCGATATGATTGACCGTTACACCTTGAAAAAGGCCGCCGAAGGAGGCAATGTCTCTTACGGCATAGAACTCGGGCCATTCGGCACATTGACTCTCAGGGTCGTCCACCCCTGGCGGGTAAACAACAAGCTGATCGGCTACATCGAACTGGGCAGGGAAGTTGAATACATTATCCCGGCCATGAAGGACATTCTTGGTTATGATTTCTTCTTTCTGGTCAATATCCGCCATTTAAACAGGCAGATGTGGGAAGAGGGGCTGAAAATATCCGGCCGCCATGGACGGTGGGAGGAAATACCCCGCCATGTCGTCATCGGCAGGACAATGGATGCCGTACCAGCGGAGATCAACAAATACTCAGAGCTGCCCCACGACGAAAAAGAAAATTTTATCTTCAAAATCACCGAAAAAGACAAAAAATATCGTGGCGGCTTCAGCCCCCTCAAGGAGGTGAGCGGCGAGGACATCGGCGAAATAATCGCCTTAAAGGATTTCACCGGCGATGTTGCCAAACAGCAGGTTTCAACCATTCTGGTCATTGTCTGCATGGCCGTGCTGAGCATGTTGTTTCTCCTTTTCTATATCCACATCGGCCGTATGGAGAAACGCCTGGTTAAAATCCATGATTTCCTCACCGAGGAAATTGAGACCCGTAAAAATGTGGAAATAGAACTGCAGCAACACAAGGCCAGTCTGGAAGCCACCGTTTCCCAGCGCACGGCAGAGCTGACCGAAACCAACCGCCGGTTGCAGATTGAGATTGCCGAAAGGAAATTTGCCGAAGAAAACCTGCAGGAGGCCCATGACAAACTGGAAGAGAGGGTGGCGGAACGGAGCGAGGCCCTGGAAAAAACATATAATCAGCTGCTGCATGCGGAAAAACTGAGCGCCATCGGCAAACTGGCCGCTTCCATCGCCCATGAGTTCAATAACCCCATTTACGGCATCCGTAACGTTCTCGATGGCCTGAGGAAAAGACAGTCCCTTGACGAAAAAAACAGCGATATGGTGAAGCTGGCCATCAAGGAATGTGACCGCATCGCCAAACTGACCGGAGACCTGCAGAGTTTCAACCGTCCAACCTCCGGACTCATGACGGCACTTGATGTCCATGAGGCGATCGAGGACATGCTGCTGCTGGTCAAAAAGGAATTCAGCCAGAAAAAAATCAGGGTGGAGAAATATTATGCCGGAGATCTGCCCCAGATTCAGGCCATTGCCGATCAGATCAAACAGGTTCTGCTGAATATGTTTAATAATGCCGGGGCCTCCATGCCGGCAGAGGGGGGGATGATCACCATCACCACGGAAAACCGCACCGATCAGATCGCCATCCATATTGCCGACACCGGCGTGGGCATCAAGCCCGATGATATGGACCGGATCTTTGAGCCATTTTTCTCCACAAAACCGGCCGTCAAGGGCACAGGCCTCGGCCTGTCCGTCAGTTACGGCATCATCAGACGACATGGCGGCAGTATCGAGGTGGAAAGCAGGCCGGGTAAAGGGACTACCTTCATCATCCTGCTGCCCGTCATCCAGCAGAGGACCGCATGAATTACCCGGCAAATGAGCGAAACTGCCCAAAGATGAAATTTGCGGTAATTAGGGACTCGGAAAATACCCCTTTACCATAACGCATCCCGAATTTGGGTATATGAGTATTTTCCGAGTCCCTTAATCTTATTTTGCCTGAGTAAAATAAATATGTAGCTTTTTACCGTCAGGACGTGTACAGTCATATTTGAAAGTGTGCAGTACATGTTTGTAGTGAAAAATACTAAAAAGACAACCGCACAAACCTTGCAGAAAGGGAGTGCGGTTTTTTTGTTTGGACAAACAAGCTGCCAGCCGACTTACCAGTTGGTAAGTTGGACAATTTATCAAGTGGTTCCCCAGTGGAACCCAGTTTTCAAGGAGTAGTTCAAAATGGCAGAAGGTACAGTTAAATGGTTTAATGATGCGAAGGGTTTTGGATTTATTGAGCAGGATGGCGGCAAGGACGTATTCGTTCATCATTCCGCAATCCAGGCCCAGGGATTCAAATCTCTTACTGAAGGCGCCCGGGTAAAATTCAATGTTGTTGATGGCCCGAAAGGCCCGGCAGCAGAGGATGTTGTTCAGCAGTAAGCCTTGCAATTGACCATTACAAAAACCCCGCATTTTGCGGGGTTTTTTTTTGCGGCCCCGGAAGACATGCTGAACCCGTAGGGGATCGCCTGCTGCGCCGGAGCAACCAGACAACGCCGCAGGTCATAAAGCCGGCACCTGCGGCAATCCTCTTTTTACCGATTGCCGCAAACAGGAAGCACTGTAAAAGAATTCCTCCTCTTTTCTCTTTCATTTCACATGGAATAACAGATGAAAATGTTTCAGTATGTTGTAATCAGCAGCAAAGGAAAACCTGAAGAAATCTGGGTCTGTGAGCATTGCCGCAAAAAACATGCAGGCCAGAGCTTTGACGGTAACTGGCGGCTGATTGATAAATGCATCAGCGGCAATATGGCATGCGCAATGTGCAATGCGGGACAGCAGGTGACAGGGGAACAGGCGGACGGCAATTAGCAAACCGCCACCTTGCCAAGTTTCATCCCAGGCAAAAAAAATGTTGCGCGATGTATTGCAGAACTGACCGTTCGCCATCATTTATCAGAGTAATCCCATGAGATAAATACAATCTAAAGGAACCCCATTGGCAAAAAACAATTATTCATTTGATAAACGGCAGAAAGAACTGGCAAAGAAAAAAAAGAAAGAAGAAAAACAACAGCGCAAACAGGATAAAAAAAGCACCCAGCCAGAGGGAGATGCCGACCACGCTCAGGATGCGGAATAGTATCACGGACCACTCTTCATGTTCCTGGACTGGAGCAACGGTCCCCGGCCTTTTGCCGATGCTGCGGCAAGACGCATTCCACACCGCCCGCCGCAGCTGCACAGAGATCAATCAGCCAACGGTAATTTCCCTGTGCTCTTTTTTGACCTTGTACATGATATGATCCGCCTTTGACAGCAGCTGCTCCATGGAACAGGGGTTGTTTTTATCGTAGCTGACAATACCGAAGCTCAGGGAAAGAACGTACCTGCGGTCCGGCAGCTCATTTCTTTTGACGATGGCGCTTGCCAGCCTCTCTTTGACCGTATTGACGCTTTCCTTGCCTGATTCATCCACCATGACCACGACAAATTCATCGCCGCCCAGACGGCCGATGATATCCGCCTGCCGGAAGGTATTTTTCAACACCTCCGCCGTTTCCATGATCAGCTGATCGCCGGTCTTATGCCCCAGACTGTCGTTGATCCATTTCAGATTGTCACAGTCGGCATAAAGAACAAAAAGCTCGCCCGGCATGCGGTCGGCAATCTTGATCTGTTTTTCGGCCAGCATGAGAAAGCCGCGCCGGTTATAAAGTTGGGTCATCTCATCGGTGACGGCAATGCGCCGCAGGGCCTCCTCGCTTTTTTTCCGCTCCGTGATATTGATCTGATATTCGATCATCCGGCTGACCCTGCCGTTTTCATCGGCAATGGGGTAACCGTGAATTTCCACGTACTTGTCATTGCCGTGCCGGTCCTTGTGCACATGCTCCTCGATAACCGGTTCCCGCAGCCTTTTTACCATATTCAATGGACACAGGTGCTGCGCCGAATTACAGGGAGCGTCGGCATTATGGGTTGCGCTGTAACATTTCCTGCCCCTGCTGATTCCCTGATGCAGAGCAATACCGTTGGCCAGTTCAATCTCGTAGGTATCGGTGTTGACCACATAAAAAGGATAGGGCAGGGACTCAAGCACAGTATGCAGAAAGGTATGCTGCTGTCTGATCTGTTCCTCTGCTTTCTTACGGCTGCTGATGTCCATGGCAATTTCCATGCGCACCAGCCGTCCGTCAACCCAGCGGATCGCCCGATCCTGGACATCATACCAGTGGCCGTTAACCGTATTGCGGAACTCCCATCTGTGCATCTGCGGTTCGCCGGCGGCATTGACCAGTTTGTCGTTGGTGCAGAAAGGGCAAGGGCCGGACTGACCGACCTGCAGCGTCTGCCAGCATGTCCTGCCGGTAATGTCCCCAAATAGGTCCCTGGTATATCTGTTGACAAAGAGCAGTTCACAGGTCTGCATATCAGCCACATAGATAATGGCATCAATACTGTCCAGCACCGACAGGAGACGGTCATGCGCCTCCTCCGCCCTGTCCTTTGCCTGGCTGAGGTTTCCCATGTTTTTGCCGAAAGGCCGGTAGACGAGCACATACAGGAAGGGAAAAAGGATCAGGATGAGGAGAAACGAATCCAGCATGCCCACGACAAAAGGATGCTGGGCAACGGCGCCGGTACCGAGAAAATACATCAGACCTTGCTCGATCAGACCGATCAGCAGGGTCAGCATGACAAATATCTTTAGCGGTGATTTATTTTTCATCCCATGCACACCAGATTCTTTTTGATTACCACGCAATTTCAGCCGGTTGCATTCAGGAAAGCCAGGTCTGACTGATAGGAAATGTTAATCAAGAATACTTTCATGAAAAATAATGACGGTATGATCATGACACTTTACCCCTGAAGAAGCAAGCGGGAGAAACGGGCAGACACAAAAATCAGGCAGGGGGCAGAACAGGCCCGGGGTGGGAATGTTGCAGCTGGCCGGACATTACACATATAACGCTATCAGTCGAATTCGATTTTGAACCGGTAGACATCCTCTTCTCGCTGGCTTTCCACCTTAAAAGTGGAATTGTTGAATATGGCCTGCATTCTTCTGTTTTCCCGCAGCACCTCGGCGGTAAAACCGGCAATACCGCTGCGCTTGGCCAATGCCGCCAGATATTTGAACAGAAACGTGCCGATATGACGGTTCTGCCACTGATCATGGACCACAAAGGCCACCTCCGCCCGATTGGTCCGTTCATCGAGATAATAGCGGCCGATGGCAATGATCTCCTCCCCGTGGGCTGCGGGAACCGTCGCCACGATGGCCACATCCTTGCGGTGATCCACATAGACGAAATTCTGGATCTGACTGAGGGCAAACCGTTTGGAGTGGGTCATGAACCGGTAATAGACGGTTTCCTGGGAAAGGGCGTAGAGCAGATCACGCATGGCCGGCAGATCAGTGGGGTGGACGTGGCGGAAATTGATCTGGGTTCCGTCATCAAGCAGCACCGATGTCTTTATTTCCTGGGAGGCCACCATGAAATGGCCTTCCACGTCAGACATTTCCTGCCGGATGTATTTTGCCTCGATGGCCTCTTTCAGCAGCTGTTCCCGAAAACGGGGATGGGCGATGCTGATCAGAGCCAGACAGCGCTCCTGCACGCTTTTGCCATGCAGATAGGCAATACCGTATTCCGTGATGACGTAATGCACTTCTCCGCGGGAGGTAACAACCCCGCCGCCGGTTGCCAGGCGGGTGACGATACGGGAAACCGTGTCATTGTTCGCGGTGGACGGCAGGGCGATAATGGCCTTGCCCCCCTTTGACCGGGCCGCGCCACGGTTGAAATCAACCTGCCCGCCGATGCCCGAGTAGAACTTTGAGCCCAGGGAGTCGGCGCAGACCTGCCCGGTCAGGTCAATCTCCAGGGCCATATTGATGGCCACCATCTTATGCTGCCGGCCGATGATATAGGGATCATTGACATATTCGGTGGGACGGAAACAGAAGAGCGGGTTGTTGTTCACATAGTCATAGAGCTTTTGCGTACCCATACAGAAGCTGGTGACGATTTTGCCGGCATCCAGCGTCTTTCTCCTGCCGGTGACCGCGCCCGATTCAATCAGATCAATAATACCATCGCTCAGCATTTCCGTATGGATGCCCAGGTCCTGCTTGTCCTTGAGAAATTCCACCAGGGACTGGGGAATGGAACCGATGCCGAATTCCAGGGTGGAACCGTCTTCCACCAGTGAAGCGATATAGCCGCCGATCTTTCTGGTCACTTCGTTCGGCGGACTGGAATGCCTTTCGATAAGAGGGGCGGCAATGGGCACCAGGATGTCAAGATCATAGACATCGAGCAGCGAATCTCCCAGGGTCCGGGGCATCAGGGGATTGACCTGGGCAATGACCAGCGACCCGTTTTCCGCCGCGCTCTTCACGATATCAACAGACACCCCCAGACTGACCTTGCCCAGCGTGTCAGGCGGGGTCACCTGAATCAGGACCACATCCAGGGGAATCTGGCCGGAACTGAAGATCCTGGGGATATCAGACAGCAGGATGGGGGTATAATGGCCCAGTCCTTCCTGAATATGATCGCGCACATTGGCGCCGATAAAAAAACTGTTGACGGAAAAACAATCGGCCAAGCGTTTGCAGGCGTAAGGAGCGTCACCTTTGGTGATCAGGTGGATGATCTCCACATCCGCCAGATCGCCCGCCCTGTCAGTCAAGGCCCTGACCAGCTCAACCGGTTCGCCGCAGCCGGTGCCGATGAACACCCGCTGCCCGTGCTTCACATGGGAGACCGCCTTCCTGGGGGTGGCAATCATGTCGCTGTAACGGTTCTGCCAGTCAGCATCAGGGACTGCATTTCCTCCATTCATGATATGCTCACCTTTTTTCCCAAGGTTGCGGCAGCCGCAGGCCGGCCAAGGACGGAAAGTATCAGCCCGGCTTTATCAGACATGGGTTTTGGGCACAATATCCTGCAGATCGGGAATCCTTACCGTCATGCCGATCTCTTTGAGCGCCTTATGCACAGCACCGATGTTGAAGGTATGCACCCGCAGATAGATGATCTTCTTTTCCCCGGCCTCGCCATGGACCCTGGTCAGCCGCGAGAAGCGGATTTCCCGCTCCTCCAGCACCCGGACGATTCTGGTCAGTGGCTTCGGTTTACCGTCGTCTTCCACGGCAATCAGGGCGGAACCGCGCTCGCCGATGCCATAGAGCTTTTTGTAGGCCTGCATCAGATCCTGCACGGAAAAGACGCCGATAACATGCTGTTCCTCATCCACCACCGGCAGCATGCCGATTTTTTCCTTGGACAGAAAATAGAGGGCGTCATCCAGGGTGGAAAGCGGGGTAATGGCAAGGATGTTCCTGGACATGATGGAGCTGACCTCGGTCCTGGCCACATTTTCCAGAATCGCCAGCCTTTTGTCCTCGGGCAGCAGGGAAGAGGGATAGGCGGAACGGAGATCCCGGTCGGTGATCATGCCGATCAGACGCTGCTCCTCATCCACCACCGGCAGATGCCTGAATTTGCGCGTATTCATGATTTCACGGACATCAGGCAGCAGGGTGCCAGGGGAAACAGTCAGCGCCGGTGAGGTCATATGACGTGCAATATACATTGTCTACTCCTTTATTAACTCCACATTCTGACTTGATCTGTTTTCCGGAAACAGCAGTAATTTTATGGCGTATTTGCCACCCTCCCCGCTTGGAATTCAGGAGCCGGAAATCAGAACTCAGAATGATTGATTTTAATACGTTTTTTTATTCTGGACCATGACTCCTGCATGCTGAATTCCCAGGAAACAGGCTGCGGATATTATTCGATTTCTGCAAGTTATCGTGACCCGGCAAACTGAATTTATTTACACTTGGCCAGGCCAAGAAGATAACGTTCCACGCTGGCGGCCAGCGCTTCAAGATGATAGCCGCCTTCAAGAATTGACAGAAGCTTACCGTGGCAATACCTGTCGGCCAGGGCAGCCATCCTCTCCCCGATCACGCCGTAAAGTTCCGTGCTGTAGGACAGTCCTGACATATCATCAAGCACATGCCCGTCAAATCCGGCGGAAACGATGATCCTCTCCGGCTGGAAGGAGTCCAGGGCGGGCTCCACGAATCTGCCCAGGGCGCGGAGAAACATATCGTCGTCAGCGCCGGGCGGCAGAGGAATATTGAGGGTGGCGCCGACGCCTGGGCCCAGTCCTTTTTCCTCGGCATAGCCTGTTCCCGGGAAACTGAAGGTGGGATGCTCATGGATGCTGATATAAAAAACATCCGGGTCCTCTTCAAAGGCATCCTGGATGCCGTTGCCGTGATGGGCGTCCCAGTCGATGACGGCAATCTTCTGCCGCCCGTGCCTCCTCTGCCAGTAACGTGCGGCAACAACCGCATTATTGACAAAACAGAAACCGAGGGCCATGGCCCGTTCCGCATGGTGGCCCGGCGGCCGAATGCTGCAGAAGACCAGCTCACTGCCCTCTTCTTCCAGCAGATCAACGCCGGCCAGACAGCCCCCGGCAGATAACAGGATCGCCTCATAAGATTCAAAACAGATCTGATTGTCATGGTGGTCAATATAGGTCTGCCCTTTCAGAGCCGTTTCTTCAAGGCGGAAAAGATAGGACTCGGAGTGGTAGACAAGGATATCCTCCCGCAGCGCTTTCCTGGCGATTTTTTCCGTGATGTAAGGTGAAAGAAGACTTTCCTTGAGCTGCCTGTCAATGAGACGTAGACGTTCAGGGCATTCCGGGTGATCTCCGCCCCCGGTGTCATGTTCCAGGTAATGCGGATGACTGATTATGGTCAGAGGTCTGTATTGCGTCATTTACGGGGGAAAAGAAAATTTTCAAGCCGATTAGGTACCAATACCCATGTTCCAGTGATTTATCTATAAATATCCTTTTTGTCAACCGGAACAGTAATGACCATCACAAAAACTCCGCACCGGGCTTGAGCGTCCACTGCTTCTGCCGTATTGATCCTCTCTGCTGCTCAACGTTTCCCCTCTGTCCGTGGATAATCGCCATGAAATCAAGAGGTCTCCGTAATACCTGTCAAGCATCCTGCCAGGCAATATGCGTATTATCCACAGCGGCATTAAATGCACAGGATCGGTTGACAACTGAAATATTGCACGATAATGTACTGGCCAATTTCGAGCCATCACCTCCTCGCTGCCTTTTTCCCGGAGCAAGCGGCCCATGGCTCTCTTCCGGCAATTTACCAATTGACTGCGCCGTGCATCATGCAGCTCAGCAGGGCGTAAAGGAAAACACCAAGACAAAAAAAAGACACATCGAAAAATGATGATGCAGGAGAAGCTACGGTCATGAATCGAAACAGCCAGCCAGGCAGAACCAACTTTCTTTTCATCCATGTCAACGAATGGTCCACCATCGACTCCCCGGACACCATTCCCATCTCCCAGGCTTACGCTCTGGCCGCTCTCAGGAAGAAAGGTTACAACGGCATGATTCTCGGCGACTACAAGGGCAGCCTGCTGCCGCCGCGACTCTTCCGCGACACACTTGCGTCAGCCAAACCCGATGTGCTCGGTTTTTCGGTTTACGAAGAAAACATCAACAGGGTTCGGGTCTGGGCCCGTTATGCCAAACAGCTCCGACCCGAAATCCTGGTGATCCTGGGCGGTCCCCAGATCACCTTCATGCCCGGCGAGGCCCTGATGCAGATGCAGGAGGTGGACATCTTATGCCGCGGGGAAGCAGAAAGCGTGCTGCCTGCCCTTGGCCGGACGCTGGACACGGACACACCGCTTGCAGAGGTACCTGGCATCACCTTCAAGGAGCAGGGCAAGACGGTTGACACCCCCCTGCCGGAGGTTGCGGAAGACCTGGACCACCTTCCCTCCCCCTATCTGGAAGAGATCATCGACACTACCGGCAAGAGCCGGGTCATTCTCCTCACCTCACGGGGCTGCACATCGCCCTGTACCTTCTGTTACACCACCCGAGCCAGTAATAAAAAGGTCCGGTTTCATTCCATTGACCGGGTCATTGCCGAAATCAAACACCTGCAGGCCAGGGGCATAAGCGACTTCTGGTTTGCCGATCCCAACTTCGCCTTTTCCCGCAAACGGCTCGTTGCGCTTCTGCAGAGCATTATTGCCGAATGCCCGCCCATCACCTTCTGGTGCCAGACCAGATACAATCTCATTGATGACGATCTCCTCGCCCTGCTGAAAAGAGCAGGTGCCCATTCCATTGCCTTCGGCCTTGAATCGGCCGACCCCGAGGTGCTGACCAGAATCAATAAGGGACTGAACACGGAAAAACTCGCTGCCGTCATCGGAGAAGTCCAGCAGGCCGGCATCAACGTCGAGCTCTTCACCCTGTTCGGTCTGCCGGGGGAATCGTTCTCCCATGCCCAGCAAACCCTGGACTTTGTCAAGGCCAACAAGGTGCCCATCAGCGGCAATTCCATTTCCCAGCAGCTGCACCTCTTCTTCGGCATTCCCATCCTTGATGACCATGAGGCCCATGGCATCAAGCCGCTGGCCATGACCAAACCCGCCTACCAGAGTATCTGCCGTGATTTCGCCACCGATGCCATGAGCGAGGAGGAGATTCGCTGGATGAGCATGCTGTGGCGCTTAAACCGGCAGGATTTTGCGGAAAACATTGCCACCGGCACCAACCTTTTTGAGGTGGCCGGCTTTATCACCGCAAACCTTGAGGCCCTTTCCTGCCGCCCCGAGGCCCTCATCATGCTGGCGCAGATTTATCTGGCCCTGGAAGAATTTCATGCCGCCCATCAATGTATGACCCAACTCAAGGAAAAATTCCCCGATGATACCGAGGTCAGGCGTTTTCTTGCCGGTCCGTTTACCGGCTTCCGTTTCAAACGCCGCGGCATTGCCGCCCCCGGTTTCCGGGTTATCTATGATTGCAAGGGGATTCTGGACGGCCAGGTTGTGCCGGCGACCGAGGGATATTTCCAGGAAGCCGTGCTGGGCAGCGGCCAACTTCTTACCGATTTCGAAGCAGGGCTGCAGGGCATGAAGGCAGGCCGGGTGAGCCAGTTCACCGTCAGGTTCCCTGCTGATTACGGCAACAGGGAACTTGCCGGCCGCACCCTTATGTTCCAGATATTTCTCCATCAGGTGATGGAGCCTGTCATCATTGAGCATATGGATGGCTTGCTGGATCACCCGCCGCAGAACACTTACCGTTTCAATGATCTGGACGGTCTGCGCAAACAGAACGAAAAGCTCTATTACCTGGCGCTGAAGGACTCCCTGCCGCAGAAACTCATGGGAGAAATGACCGACTTTCTCAACCTGATGAATTTCTACCTGAGACTCGGCTTCCGGCATCAGGCCCAGCCCCTGCTTGACCTTTTGCCCAGGAACGGATCAACCCTTGAACATGCCGGCCGGATACTGCTGGCCAACAGCTGGCCGGAAAAGGTGTATGAAATCCTCAGTCCCCTTGCCGGCGGCAGCAGGGAAGCGGCCATCAATTGCGCCAAGGGGCTGATCAAAATGAAACGCTATGACGAGGCGGAGAAGATAGTCGGGTCACCCTCCCTTGCCCATGATATTCAGGCCCTGGATCTGCGGGTCGGTCTCGCCTCACTCAGGCAGCAGCCCCTGGATATCTATCTGGCCAGAATGGATGAGCTGATTGATCGCCAGATCAGCTACATGTAGTTGAGAACAGCCGGATGGGTGCTCTGGCAGCGGGCCGGGCCGGAAGTAGATTGCCCTCGCCGGTCTCTCCGGCCAGTATCTCAACATGTCCCTTACGTTGCCGGCGCAACCTCTCGGTCATGAACAAGCATTCCGGCCCATGCCCCGCTCCGCCATTTGTCAGGTATTTGTTCCTGCCGGCACGGACCAGAGACCGCTTCCCTGGTTAAGATCTTGCCCCAGGCGATGAGGCCCCGCCCTTCACCGCCTGCAGGCAGGATTTTGAGCTAGAAATCCTCAAAATCATTGTTGTTTTCATGGGTCTCTTTCTTCAATTCCAGCTTTTTGGGCGCCGGGATGAACTTCTGCTTTTTTTGCCCGACCGGCGCCGGCGCGGCAGCCGATTTTTTCGACGCAACTTTTACGCCATGGTCTGCGGCAACCGCGTCGCCGCCACTGTCACCACCCTTGATTAAACCCAACAATTGCCGCACCACACTCTTCATCCTGCCGGACTGCAACTCCATCTGTTCCGAGGTCGCCGCGCATTGCTCCGCATTCGCTGCATTCTGCTGAATAACTTTGTCCATTTCCGTCACAGCACGGTTGATCTGGTCGATCCCTTTGGCCTGTTCACTCGATGCTGACGCGATTTCAGCCACGAGCTGGCTGACCTTGCCGACACTGGTGGAGACCTCGGCAAAAGAGCTGTTTGTTTCTCCGACAAGATTTTTTCCGTCTTTCACCTTGCTCACCGTCGCCTCAATAAGTCCGGAGGTATCCCTTGCTGCATTGGCGGCCCGTAAAGCCAGGTTCCGCACCTCATCGGCAACGACGGCAAACCCTGCGCCGGCCTCCCCGGCCCGGGCAGCCTCCACCGCCGCATTGAGCGCCAGCAGGTTTGTCTGGAAAGCTATCTCATCGATCGTTTTAATGATTTTGGATGTTTCATCGCTGGCCTTGGAGATTTCCTCCATGGAACCGCTCAGTTTCCCCATGGAATCATTGGCCTTTGTCACCTGTTGACTTGCCTGCCGGGTCAAACTGTCAGCCTGCTGGGCGTTATCGGCATTCCGCCGGGTCATGGAGGACAATTCCTCCAGGGATGCCGATGTCTCCTCGATGGAGGCCGCCTGTTGCGAAGCGCCCTCAGCCATGGCAAGGCTGGCGGCATAGAGTTGCCTGGAAGAATCGGTCACATGCTCAGCACTGCCATTGAGGCTGTTGATTTCAACAACCACCGGCTTCACCACTGAGCGGCTGACAAACAAATAAACAATGACGATCAGCATGAAGACGGCAAGCATGAACAGCGCAATAATGACCGCCGCATCAATTTTTGCCCGGCCCACCATCTGCTGCAGAGGAATATAGGCATTCAACGTCCCCAGCAGGATATGCCGATTCATGTCAACCTGGTCATTTTCAACTATGGAAAAATGACATTCAGCGCACCCGATAAACACATCACTCCAAAGGGGAATGGCCACCCGCAGAAATCCGTTCTCAATCTTTTCGACTTTACTCTCGCCGTTCAGCAGGGATGTGCCCGCTTCCGTCTCAAAGGGTATCCGGATATTCGTATTGTCACCGCCCAGGGGCGCATAGTGAAAAAGCTGCTTATCGCCAATGAGTCTCACCCGCGGCTTATCCGCCCCATGGTCATGGATAACCGCCTGATCCACGGCAAAGATCGTCCGGTTCCAATCATCCAGGATCTTTTTTCTTTCGCCGGGATTGCCTTGAGTCCGCTGAAAGTCTTCATGAAATCTGGTGGTTGAAACCATGAACATCTGCACAGTTCTTGCGAGCAGGTCGTCTGCGTTGCCCCGGGCGTCATCGTACACTTTGCTGATGTTGCGCTGATACATAAAAACAGCGAAGAAACAGGCTGTCACAACTCCGATGAGAGTCATCATCCAAGAAATCTTCAACCTGAGTGACATTTTTTTCATCATTACCGATCTCCATTGTTGATGTGGAAACATTCGCTTTTCCCGTAGCGGCTGCATGCAAAAAAAATTACCGCTGTCCCTCCCATCCGAGTAAAAATGCCAGCGCACCCCCCATGTATTTTCCAAATCCTCAGCAAAATATCATTGCCGGCTCAATAACCGAGAGAGCTGCAGTATCGCTTTTTCATTACTATTATATAATTTTAAGAAATTCATAATCAACTCTTATAATTAACCCATTAAGATGTTATGAGAAGAACCTAACCTTCCGGTACTGCTGTCACATTTTTTCAGCGCAGCCATTCAGCGGGCCATTCATTTATTTTTTTTGGCCTCCGGCAGCAGCAAATAATGCCTTTATTTTTACTTGGGAAAAATAATCTGTTACCATTAAAATCTGGCTATTGCCGCCAAAGCCGGTTATTTTCCAGCCCGCTTGCGTTCCGCCGCGACAAAAGAGAACCGTCTGTTTTCATTCCGCAGTATTGGTTGAAATTGTCAAGTGAATCATGGCAAGATGCACCATGGCAAAAAAACATCGCTGACGTGGCTGAGGTGACACGCACGGCAGGCCGGATGCACCAGAACAATCACAACTGCGGCGTGACTCCCCCGGTTTGCCAACAAAGACCCTTAACAGCTGAGGACGGGGACTGCCCGTCAATGAAGGGATTGCGATTATTACGGCATAACAATGGAAAATATCACATTTTATCTGATGAATGGCCTGCTGATCGCTGGGACAGCGATTCTCGCCGTCGCCCTCTTTCCGGTCTGGCAACTGACCAGGGAGCTTCCTAAAGGATCGGCCCGCTCGCTGTGGAACGTCCTGACCCTGCTGATCCTCTTCTTTATCGCCGGTTACATCGCTTACGGCTTTGTCAACTGGAGGAACTGCAGTTCCTTTTCCGAGCTGTTAGTGCCGGGGGTGTTTCTGGGGGGCGCCATTTTTGTGCTGCTGGTCTGCTTTCTGTCTTTTAAAACAGTTATCGATCTGCAGCGGATCAATATTCTTGAGCAGGAAAACATATCAGACCCCCTGATGGGTATCTTTAACCGCCGTTATCTGGACCGCCGCCTCAAGGAAGAATTTTTACGGTCGCAAAGACATAATCTGCCCCTTGCCATCCTGCTGCTTGACATTGATCGCTTTAAAACGGTCAACGACACCTGCGGGCACCAGACCGGGGACCTTGTTTTGAAAAAACTCGGCCAGCTGATCTTATCAACCGTGCGGGATATTGACATTGTGGCCCGTTATGGCGGGGAAGAAGTGGTTGTCATCATGCCGAACACCAGCGCGTCACAGGCGGCGGTGCTGGCTGAACGATTGCGCCTTAAAATAGCCACAGAGGAAATGGCCACGCAGGATGAGGAAACCTGCCATCCTGCCATCAAAATTACGGTGAGCATAGGGGTGGCAGGTATCAACCATGGCCGGACGACAGCTATTGACCTGCATACCCTGATCAAAAATGCCGACAAAGCCCTCTATCAGGCAAAAAATGAAGGGCGCAACCGGGTCGTTGCCATCAGCGCTGACAGCTGACAGGCTTTTAAAAAATTACGGCTCTTGCCGGCGCCCAGCAAAACAGACGCTCATCTGGCACGGGTTACTTGTCCCTACTGCCTGCGGCATCGGCATGGGGCCTGGGGCTCCAGTTCCCTGATTTGCGGTCATACTGATAATTCATCTCAAGTGTAAATTTCTGCCGCCTGTTCTCTTCCAGGCATTGCATCTTGAAGATATAAAGGCTCCCTTCCTGCCTGATAAAGGTGATTTGCGGCTCAGACAATTTTGACCGGGCGGCGGAGGGGAAAAAATCCTTGAAAATCGTTTCATATCTGCTGTGCAGATAGGCAATCTTCTGCTGAATATCAGCAAGCAACTGGTACCTGCTGATTCTTTCAGCGGCAGACTTTCTGGCAGTGGCAAATTCTTTCTCACTCCCAAGCTGGCTCCGATCAATGGCCTCGACAGCTGATTGCAGCGCCTTGGCGGCCTGACCGTATTTCTCCTCTGCCAGATAGGCCGCCTCCGCAGCCGCGCCAAGATTAACCGTAGCACTGAGAATTTTCCTGCTGATGGTTTTCTGGCTGATCACCCGGGCACCGCCCGCCGCCCTGGCGGCAGCCAGCAATGCCTTACTGCTGTCCAGCCTGGTGATTGCGGTATCCCACTTGCCGTCAGTAAAATCCTGCAGTCCTGCCTCATAAAAGAAATTGAATCTTGCCACATCACGCTGGGCCTTGATCTGCTTTACTTCCCCGGCCGGTTCCCCGCCCTGATTATCGATCAGCTGCAAGGCCTTCTCATAACTGTCTGCAGCCTGAGACCATTGTTCGTCGGCAAAGAACTGATCGCCCTGCTTGACCGCTGAGGAAACCGCCACCGCGGTCATAAGGGCCTGGATCTCGCTTCTGGTGGCCTCCCACTGTTCGTCCTTCTTCATGCCGGCAAGTATCTTCAGCGCCTCCTGGTAATTGCCCTGCGCCTGCTCCCACCTCTTTTGCGCCCTGAACAGGTTCCCTTCCTTTATCCACCCCTGCAGACGGCTCGTTTTTGCCAGTTCCTCAACCTCGTCAAGCGGCACCGGAGCCAGATCGCCAAGGCCGGCGGTCTTTTCCGCAGCCAGGGCGTACTTCTCACCAGCCTCCTGCCAATTTTTGCCATCCGCCAGTGACTCCGCCGTAGCGAGCAGCTCGCTGACGGCCTTGATATCCCGGTGTTGCCGGATCGTGAGGTAACGGCCATCCACCATGATTTTGCCCTGCAACCCCTCCTTGAATCCCCGGGAGTCGCTCAGCATCTTGACTTCCTGCAGCAGGGTCTGTATTTCACCTTTTTTGATGAAGCGGACCTTGCCCAGCAGGTCAAGGACCTCCTTCACCTGCTTATCCGCCTCGGCGTAGCTGTTTTGACTGACCAGGGCAGCCACTCCGGCCCACTTCGCCACTGCTTCGCCATAATGGCGCATGTCAAGCACGAGCAAGGCCCCGGCAACCGCAGCAAGCAGCAATACCCCGCCGACTGCTGCCATGAGAGATTTCCTGTTTTTCCTGCCTGGGATTTTACCCACTGCAGAGACATCCTGCCCGCTTCCCTCTTGCGGTTTTTCCCGCCCGCCCCCGGCTGCCGACGGCAATACCGGCGGCACTTTGCCGATATCATGCTGTTTTTTATCAGCAGCAACGGCTTCCTGTTGCACCCCTGCCGGCTGGAGGCTGAAATCGGCCCTGTCCAGCGGCAGTAAATCTCCATTGGCCCCGGCCCATTCCAACGCTTCACGATTGAAGACATCCTCCGTGCTGTAAGCCTGATAGGAAATCAACCTGCCGATATGAACAATGAGCTCCGCCAGGGAGTGGGAGGAATTCCAGAAATCGCCGATGCAGACCGCATCAGGATCGAAATCAGGATGAAAAATTGCGGTGAGGGGTTTACAATTCGGCGGGAAATGCGGATAACCAAAGGGGAGGACAATACTCACCCGATGGCTGTCAACAATAACCGCCCGGCCGTCAGCAACCTGGCTTATTCCTTTGACATGATAGGTGATCTCATAACTATCCGGTGGATTTCCACTGGTTGCAGTTATCTGGATATAAGGAGAGGCGGAAAACCTTCTCATTATTGCATCATATTCATCGGCGGGCCGACTGTTTGATACGGACATGGCGGGAAATCCAAAATGATATGAAAAATCTGTTGGTTGCTGGTTGGCCGAAGGAGGTTTGCGGCAGGACAATCGTCTTTTGACAACCAGGCTCTCGACTTTATTAATAAGAATAGCTAAAGTTAAAGACTTGAACAAGAATTAACTGAATGGATGAAGCTGAAAACAGGACGGCGTTTGAGTTTTCGGTGAGGGGGCAGGACAAATCCCGGTCGACTGGACCGTGCTAACAAAAATAATGCCCTCATCCGGTTGGTCAAAACGGCATAACGAACCGTAAGGCAATGGCTGATAAGGCCGCGGTTATTTCGTTACGGTTCAGCATGACAGAATATAAGGTAATGAACCATGAGCTCTTTCAGGTCAATCTTCCAGATCGTTGAAAACAAAAAGTGCCCTCTCTATGCGCTTGATGACCGGCTGGAATTAACTGACAAAGCACTGCTGCCACCGCGGGATAAACCAGTCTGCCTTATTCTGGCCAGAGAGATGACCGAACTGTTATTTGCACTGCTCTCCCAGGATAAAGACGGATACGACCCGGAAAAGCTCTTCAGCTGCTCCGGCTGCTCCGGTCTCATCAAGTTCAGCATGAATTTCAACAAGGCCGCCTCATCAGAGGAGGAAGCAGCCTTCTCTCTGTCGGAGATCCTCGGAACGCAAGTCAATGTACCGCGCAAACTGGTTGAAGGTTTGGAGAACATCGGTCTCTTCCGGGCCATGGAGAAAGAGAATCTGGCCAGAATTCTTCCCAGCTTCACCTACAGGAAATTCAGCCCGGGATCAGAGATATTACGCAAGGGCGAGGAAGGCGGCAATGTTGTCATCATCTTATCCGGCAAGGTGGCAGTGCTTGACGGCGATCAACGCATTGCCGTCCTTGGCAGGGGGGAGGTTCTGGGCGAGATGAGTCTGCTCACCTCCCAGGCGGTCTGTGCCACGGTGAAAACCATCGACACCACCGAGGTGCTCTGCATCACCGGGCAAGAGCTGAAAAACCTGCTGAACAAGAACCCCAACCTCTATATCTATTTCCTGCACCTGCTCTCGGACCGTCTCACCAAGAGCAATGCCGTCCGTTTGCAGGAGGTCGCCTATGCCATGAGCGGATCCCTGGCTGAAATGCCGCAGGTGGAATTATTTCAACTCTTTCACATGAACGGCAAAACAGGGGTCCTGACCATTGAACTGCCGGCTGGAGAGGCGCGCATTTGCTTTCGGGAGGGGTGCATCATCAACGCCAGCTATGCTGCAGAAAAAAACCAGGAGGCAATTTACCGGATCATTGCCGAAAAGAAGGGAGGCCGTTTCAAATTCAGCGCCGGTCTTTCCCCCCAGGAAATGAAAGCGGCCGAGATCGGCGAATTCATGAAACTGCTGATGGACGGCATCCGCCGGATTGATGAAGAAAACAGCCCGGAAGAAGAGGATGAGGATTAGGGCAGCAAGGCCCGAAAAAATCCATCCGCCCAATTATGGACACGGCCGCAATGCGGCAGAATAATAATGAAAACAGGGGGCGGTGCTGTTGCCCTGCCCCCCGGATATGCATCATGAATTAATGCTGGCTGGGCTCCCCTTCCGCAGCAGGGGCTGCCTGATCTTCGCCCTGGGGCGCATCGGGTGAGGGGACATCAGTCGGCTGTTCTTCCGCTGCAGGCGCCTGAACTTCCGCAGCAGGTGCCTGAACTTCCGCAGCAGGTGCCTGATGCTCAACGGCTGGTGCTACTTCCGCTTTTTCTTTTTTCTGATCGCAGGCGATCATGCCGGTGGCCAGGAAGGACATAAGGACTAAAGCAACAGTTTTCTTCATCAGTTTCATTGATTTCTTCCTCAATTATTGGTTGTTGGTAACGGATAACAGTCGGTCTGACAGGATAGTGGCTGTTACTGCTTCCATATCCCTTTCACGCTGCAAGGACACATTTTTCTCCATCGTCATAAATTTTATCCGATATTACCTCCCCTTTCATAACCAGTAAAGGGAAATAACTGCAGGCAGCATAATAAAATTACTTGTTTTTTTCAAGTGACGACACATCTGTCCGCAGGAAGTCCGTCCAACAAGGCCGCGGTAAAACCAGGGCACTGAGGTAAAAAAAAGAGACGCGGCAAAGGTATCAGCCATTCCGCCCGGCTGCCCAGCCGGACAGGGCATACACATCCTCCACAATCTGCCTGGGCAGCCTGCAGGCAAACTGCCGGGCAAAGACCTGGGCCGCCTCCGCCGGCGTTGCCGGTCTTTCAGCCATCCTGCCGAGCAGGCCGCTGATATCCTCAATCACCGCCCATGGATAGATGATCCACCGCCATTTCCGCACTTTAGCCACGTAATAGTCCGGGGAGAAGGTTGAAACCTGCTTGTCGTGCAGCACCGCCACCCGGACCTCGGCGGGGTTGAAGCCTGCAATGTGCTGCAGGGCAAGCTCCAGGGTCTGACCGGTGTCATTGACATCATCAACAATGAGCACCTTCATGCCATGGATATCCTTCTTCAACGGCTCAATGAGATGGGCGCCTTTTTTTCTGCTGGCCCCTGACTCGTAGTGGGTCACCTGAATACTGGTGAGCAAATTGATATCCAGGTGATCGCAGAGGATTCGCGCCGGAATACAGCCGCCCCTGGCAATGGCCACGATGATGTCCGGGGCAAAGCCCTGCTCTTTTATCGTTGCGGCCAGCCGCCTGGTCAGATGGTACATCTTGTTCCAGGAGACGAGTTCGCAGCGGAATTGCTCGGTCATGGCACCCCCTATGAGTCTTTGAGCCCCTTCATGATCTTTTCCAGTTCGGCGCCGTCGACAATTTCCTGCCGGATGAGGATCGAGGCCAGCTGCTCCACCTTTTCCCAGTGCTTTTCGATCAGCGTCTCCGCCTTGGCGCTCGCCTCTCGCATCCAATGGCTGATCCGCGTCTCAACCTTGGCCAGAAACATCTGCTTGCTGACATTCTGGGAAAGGGTATCGGTGTGCACATAGCCTATCTCCTCATCCATGCCCAGGCTGGCGACCGCGGCATAGGCCTGATGGGTGGCGACCTCCAGGTCGTTTGCCGCCCCGGTGTCGATCCCCTTGCTGCCGAACTTCCTGATGCTGGCCGTGCGCCCGCCGAGCAGCACACAGATGTTGTCAAACACCTCATCCTTGGAGATGTTGCCGGGAAAATCCTCCATGCTGTAGGAGATGAATCCCATGGATTTCAGCCGCGGCGCGATGGTCACCTGCTCAATCTTGATATCCGGCAGCAGCAGATGAGACAGCACCGCGTGGCCGGCCTCATGGTAGGCGGTAATTTTCAGATCCTGTTCAAGATTTCTGATGCGCTTCTTCTCCAGCTTATAGCCATACTTGATGATGTTGATCTCCTCAATCAGGATGTCTTCGGTGATGCAGTCAAGATCATTACGGATGGCATAGAGCGACGCCTCCTTGCCGATCCGCTGCAGATCGTAGCCGCTCATGCCGGAGATATAGCGGATCACCCTCTCCACGTTGATATTGCCGTCGTTGGGTTTCTCCAGAATCTTTTCGATGAAAAAACGGCGGGCGTCCCGGTCAAGCTCGGGCACCTCGACGAAGATATCGATTCTGTTGGGGGCGATGACCCGGGGACTGACATCGGCCTTGTTCTGGGCCGTGGCGATGGTGAAGACCGAATCCTCGGGATCGCCGGACAGGGCGTCAAGCTCCAGGGTCAGCTGATCATCCGGCATGGAGGTATAAACCCCCTCGATCAGGCCTTTGACGTCAATGCCGTCAAGAAAGACGATACTCGGGGCAAATTCCCTGGCCTTGAGATAAGCATTCCTGATGTAACCGGGATCAAACAGATCACTTCTGGACACATAGACAAACGGTCTTTCCGTCTCCCGGGCAAAGGCCTTGGCCAGCATGGTTTTCCCCACCCCGGAGGGTCCGTAAAGCAACATGCCCCTGGGCATGTCGATGCTGAATTTTTTCAGCAGTTCCGGCTCCCTGAGAATTTTGACAATCTGTTTAAGATTCTTCTTGGTGCTCTTATTACCGGCTATATCCTTGAAGCCCAGGGTGGAAAATTCCACCCCCGGCAGCAGTTCGCGGAAAAATTCACTGGATGGCGGCAGCCTTTTCAGCTCCGCCTTCTGGATGGCGCATGTCAGTTTCTGGCCGCGCAGGGTCTCTTTCCAGCTGATATCCACTGTTTCATTTTTCTTATAGAGCCGGGAAAGCAGTGTCTCCTTATCCTGGCAAATCTTCTCCAGAAAAGAATCGGCCTGTTTGGAAAGGCTGCAGACGATATGCCGGGGATATTTCCGCTTGTCACGGACAAAGCCTGTGATCCTGCCGAGAAAGAGATCAGGCAGTTTCTGTTTCAGCCTGGTAACGCTGATATTGGGGGAAAATGACAGGGTCAGCAGGGTGGCGATCCGGTCAAAATCATGATATTCCACTCTCATGCCGCTGACGTCCGCAAACTGCCGGGAATGGCTGCCCAATGATTCACCCCCGATGCGGACCAGGGTACCCAGGCTCAGGGAATTGAACAGGATGATGAAATTGCGCGCCATGGCTGCCAGCAGTTTCGGGGCAATGGCGCTCTGCACCGTATCGTAGACAGCCTTTTTTTCCTTGGAAAGGGCATCCATCACCAGGGCTTGGGCGCGCAGCTTGTTTTCCTTGAATGCCTCCTGATACTTTCTATCCTTGAAAAAACCGCAGCCCAGGCTTGAGGTAAAAATGACGACGACCCCGCTGCAGTTGATGCCGCTCTCCTCCTCACTGCGGGTAAGCAGATTGAACAGAGCCAGTTGCAGCTGATTGTCCGCTTTTTCAATGGAATCAAAGAGAATGATTGACTGGGGATACTCCTTGATAAAACCGGTCAGCTCCCCTTCCTGGGCACTGTCAGCGGTCAATCGCTGGCCGAACAGCTGCCCGCCGCTTTCCGGATCGGCATACTGTTCCATGTCAAACTGCTTGAAAGCCGCATATTCTTCCAGATGGGAGGTCAGGGCGCGGGCAAGGCTCTTCTTGCCCACCGAGACAGGGCCCAGGAAGGTGAAAATCGCCTTGGGCGGTGCGGCAGCCGGCTTGTAAGCGGTATGGATGAAGGCATCCACCACCTCGTCTATGGCCTTGTCCTGATCGAAAATAATCCGTTTCAGACTGTCCCGCAGCCTGTCGAACCTGACAAAGATGTTCTGATCAGTTTCCTGTGCCATGCCGGCTCCTGTTTGCAGCAAAGAAGGTTGAAGGATGCCACCGTAGTAGAGGGCGGTTCGTGTAGGGGCGGTTCGCGAACCGGCCCCTACGAGTTCATCAAGGTTAAATCCAGCGAAAATCAGGCTATGAGTTCGTAATAGGCCTTCTCGGATATCGCCCCCCAGCCGCCGATTTCCTTTTTAAATTTTTTGAAGGCTGCATGGACCCGCTGCGATGTCTTTTCCTTGGCCGCCTCCTCTTCCAGGGTCTCCTCTGCCAGCTTTTTTAAGGTGCCCAGCAGGGAATCCGGAAAACGGCGCACCTGCACCTTATGTTTTTCCACCAGCTCCGTCAGTGCGGCCCCGTTGCCTGCCTCAAATTCGTTCAATGTCCAGATATTGCATTCCATGGCAGCACAATCGACCAGTATCTGCAGATCTCTGGGCAGGGAAAGATAGGCCTGCTTATTGATCAACAATTCAAGAGAGCTGCCCGGCTCGTGCCAGCCCGGATAATAGTAATACGGCGCAGCCTTGTAGAAGCCCATGCGCAGGTCATGCAGCGGCCCCACCCATTCGGTGGCGTCAATGACCCCGCGCTCAAGACTGGTAAAGATCTCGGAGGCAGGGAGCAGCACCACCGTGCCGCCCGCCTTGGCCACCACCTTGCCGCCCAGGCCGGGGATTCTCATTTTCAGCCCTTTGAAATCATCGACCGAGTTGATTTCCTTGCGGAACCAGCCGCCCATCTGCATGCCGGTATTACCGAAAGGCCGCGGCACCAGGTTATGGGGATCATAGATCTCCTCCCACAGCTTGAGTGCGCCGCTGCCCAGCCAGGCATTCATGCCCTGGGCGTTGAGGCCGAAGGGAACGGAGGTGAACCACTGGGCCGCGGGCACCTTGCCCGCCCAGTAGTAGGAAGCCCCGCTGCCGAGCTGCACCGTGCCGCCGGAAACCGCGTCAAACACCCCCATGGGCGGCACCAGCTCTCCGCCGGCATAAACCTGGATCTGCAGACGGCCCTCGCTCATCTCTCTGACCCTGTCGGCAAAACGCTGGGCCCCGGTCTGGAGAACCGTCATGCTGGGCGGCCAGGTGGTCACCATATTCCAGACAAACTTTTCACCCCCGGCCCACACTGCCGGCGCCCGCATGGTTGCTGCCCCGGCAGCGCACAAGGCCGCCGCACCTGTTTTTTTCAAAAAATCACGCCGTTCCATGCTGTTTATCGCTCCATTACGGAATGTTCACGAATTTCAGGCAGTTTACAGAGAAAACTGTTTATCAACCTGTTGCAGCCGATCCACTGGAAAAAGAAAGCCTTGGCCATGCTGCCGGCTTGCGCAAGGTCGGGACACCCCCCCAAAAAAAAGCCTGACTTTCCGTAAATGATGGGCGGATAGTCAGGCCGGACTGTTAACGATTTGACAAAAAATCACAAAGTGCTGACAAACCTTAATCCGGCGCGGAAACCGCCGTCATCCTTGCACGACCACATAACCACGGCCTTATTGGGAATTTTGTTTTTGAAGTTTGTCGCGATACTTACCAGCTGTCCGAGGACAAGTTCATGATCGGTGATTATAGCCATGCCCGTATCGCTGATATTTAACAGGGTGGCCTCCACAGTTTCCATTCTCACGTTACGGATCGTCAGCGACATCGGAGAATTTTCGGCAAATTTTTCAGCAGAAATTCTCTCTGCCAGCCTGCCGTCAGACATATTATCATTCAAATTACTCGTCATTTCAGTTCCCTCAGCTAAAGGTTTTCCCTTCACTCCACTTTTCTCAATGCAGGACCTCCACCATGCCTATCGCACATGATCTCGTTCAGGCGGAACGTTCCATGTTCTCTTTTCAACCGCCTGCAGCCCTGAACCGTCCTCATCAGCACCGGACTGCACTTTGTATCAACTACACCATAGATGTCGGCTTTTCAAGTGAATTATCGTGCGAATTTAACATGATGAGGGGGAAAAAACTCTGCCTCACCATTACAGGAAGCAGCTGACCAGGCCGGGAAAAAAGAAGAGCAGCAACAGCCCGGCAAGCTGCAACAGGACAAAGGGCATGACGCCACGGTAAATATGGGCGGTGGTCACGCCGGGCGGCGAAACGGCCCGCAGGTAAAAGAGGGAAAAACCGAAAGGCGGGGTGAGAAAGGAGGTCTGCAGGTTCACGGCAATCAGGATGCACAGCCACAGGGGATCAATGCCCAGATCAATCATCACCGGGGCAAGCACCGGCACATGGATAAAGGTTATCTCGATAAAATCGAGGAAAAAGCCGATGACAAAGATGAAGAGCATAATAACAGCCAGGACGGACCATGGCCCGAGCCCCGCAGACAAGGTGCCCAGGGCATGACGCACCAGTCCGTCGCCGCCGGTTCCCCTGAAAACCAGGCCGAAGGCGGCAGCCCCGACCAGCACGATAAAGACCATGGAGGTGAGCTGCATGGTTGACCGTGCCACCTCGTCCACCATCTTGACGGAAAATCCGCCATGGAGCAGGGCCAGGACGGTCGCCCCCACGGCGCCCACCGCCGCCGCCTCGGTGGGCGAGGCAATACCGGCAAAAATGGAACCCAGCACCGCCACCATGAGAAAAAGAGGGGGGAAAAGGGCCTTGCCCACCTTGTTCCATACCATCCCCTGCCCCTCATCCCAGACAATGATCGGGGCGCTGGCCGGGCGCAGCCGGGCGTATATCAGAATATAAACGATATAAAGGGCAACCAGCATAAAGCCCGGCAGAACCGCGCCGAGAAAAAGATCACCCACCGGCACCCCGACAATATCACCGAGCAGAACAAGGACAATGCTGGGAGGGATGATCTGGCCCAGGGTGCCGGAAGCCGCCACCGTGCCGCAGGCCAGCTCGGTCCGGTACCCCCGTTTGAGCATGGTGGGCACGGCAAGAAGCCCCATGGTCACCACAGTGGCCCCGACAATACCGGTGGAGGCCCCGAGCAGGGCGCCGACAATGACCACGGACACGGCAAGCCCGCCTTTGATGCGGCCGAACAGCATGCCCATGGTGTCGAGCAGCTCCTCAGCCAGACCGGAGCGTTCCAGCATGACGCCCATGAAGATAAACAGGGGAACGGCCAGCAGGGTGCCGTTGGTCATGATCCCCCAGATGCGCAGGGGCAGCAGGTTGAAAAATCCCCAGCCGAAACCGATGAGGCCGAAACACAGCGAGGTGCCGAGCAGGGTGAAGGCCACCGGGAAACCGGCCATGAGCAGCACGGTCAGAACCACAAACATCCACAGGGGCAGAAAATCGGCAAACATCAGCCTGGCAACCCCCGTATGAGAAGATCTTTATCCGTCAATTTCCCCTCCGGCGATGGTCAGCACACTTCTGAGGCCCATGGCCAGCCCCTGCAGGATGATGAGCAGAAATCCCAGGGGGATCATCGATTTTAAAATAAAACGACAGGGAATGCCGCCCGGATCGGGCGAGCCCTCCATCATCTGCAGGGAAGAGTTGACAAAGGGCATTGCCGTACTGATGACCAGATAACAGCCGGGCAGCAGAAAAAGCAGCACGCCGATGAGATTGAGCCAGGCCCTGCCCCTGGGACTTAACCGCTGATAGACGATATCCACCCGCACATGGCCGTCCTTCAGCAGGGTATAGCCCCCGCCCAGCAGAAAAATTGCGGCAAAAAGATGCCACTCCAGTTCCTGCATGAACACAAAACTGCTGTCCAGCAGGTAACGCATCAGCACGTTGGCAAAAACCACCAGCACCACCAGCACGGTCAGCCAGGCAACTCCCCGGCCCAGCCAGAAATTGATCCAGTCGATTGCCCGGCAGATGGCCCGTAAATATTTATAAAGTGGGCGATCCTGCATTTTTCCTCAGTTCTGCTTTGCTGTTTGATCAGGACACTTCTTGCCCATCATGTATCCCATGTGCAGAATTTTTTCAATGGCCTGACTGATGCCCTGCGCAACATTGATTGCTGTCCAGCCACAGTAATACTTTCATTTTCTAAAAAAAACATTGAAATACCCCTTGCCGCCATTTTCCTGATATACTAAAAAGAATGAGCCTGTCAAGCCAGGCATCATGAAAGAGGGGTGCCGGCGGACAGATCACAGCCGTCTGCTTCTCGTCCAATCCGCAAACTTCATGACATAAAACTCTTTTCCCCGGCTGATGACATGGAACAACGATGTTGCCAGGCCGACCAACAAGGCTGGTTGAATCACTTACTCCCCTTCCTGAAATGGTGGCCCAATGTCACCGCCAGGACCGTACGCGCTGATCTCATCGCCGGCCTCACCGGCGCCATTGTTGCCCTGCCCCAGGGGGTGGCCTTTGCCACCATCGCCGGCATGCCCCCGGAATACGGTCTTTATGCCGGGATGGTACCGGCCATTGTGGCCGCGCTTTTCGGCTCATCCTGGCTGCTGGTTTCCGGCCCGACCACCGCGGCCTCCATCGTCCTCTTTTCCTCGCTGAGCGTTCATGCCGCCCCGGGCAGCCCGGAGTACGTGCAGCTTGCCCTGACGCTTACCATGATGGTGGGGTTGATCCAGTTTATCATGGGCCTGGCCCGTTTCGGCGCCCTGGTCAACTTTATTTCCCATTCCGTAGTGGTGGGCTTCACCGCCGGGGCGGCCATCCTCATCGCCTCCAGCCAGTTCAAACATTTTCTGGGGCTCATCCTGCCCCGCACCAGGCATTTTCATGAAACGGTCTACGGGGTGTTCAGCCACTGGGACGAAATCAACCTCTATGTCGCCGCCGTTGGCGTGATCACCCTGGTCTCGGGCCTGCTGGTCAGGCGTCTCTGGCCGAAATTCCCCTATATGATCGTCTCCATGCTGGTGGGCAGCCTGGCCGCCCTGTTCATGTCCCGCACCCTGGGGCCTGAGGTCACCCGGATCGCCTCGGTCGGCGCCCTGCCGCAAACCCTGCCGCCCCTGTCGGCCCCGCATTTCACCCTGGCCAATATCCAGATGCTGGCCCCGGCAGCGTTGGCCACCACCCTATTTGCCCTGACCGAGGCCATCTCCATCGCCCGCTCCCTGGCCGACCGCACCGGGCAGAACCTGGACGGCAACCAGGAATTCATCGGCCAGGGGTTGTCAAATATCGTCGGCAGCTTCTTCTCGGGCTATGTGGCCACCGGCTCATTCAACCGCAGCGGGCTGAACTTTCAGGCCGGGGCCAAAACCCCCCTGGCTGCCGTGTTTGCCGGTGGCCTGCTCATTGTGCTGGTCATCCTGGTCGCCCCTCTTGCCGCCTATCTTCCCAACGCGGCCATGGCCGGTATTCTCTTTCTGGTGGCCTGGGGCCTCATCGATTTCCGTCATATCGCCAAGATCCTCAGGACCAGCCGCGTCGAAAGCGTCATCATGGGCACCACCTTTTTCGCCACCCTGTTTCTGGAGCTTGAATTCGCCATTCTGCTGGGGGTCATCCTGTCACTGGTCATGTACCTCAACCGCACCTCCCACCCGCGCATTCTCTCCAGGGTGCCGGACCCCCGTCATGATGAACGGCCTTTTGTCACCGACCCCATACTGCCGGAGTGCCCGCAGCTGAAAATCGTGCGCATCGACGGCTCCCTCTATTTCGGGGCGGTGAATCATGTCCGGGAGCGGCTGCAGGAGATGCAATGCGAGAATCCGGAACAGAAACATCTGCTGGTGGTGGCGAGCGGCATCAATTTCATCGACATGGCCGGAGCGGAATTCCTTGCTCATCTGGCCAGAGAGCAAGAGGAAGCAGGGGGCAGGCTGTACCTGTACGATATCAAGGAGGGAATCTGCACTCATTTCAGACTGACCGGTTATCTGTTTGACATCGGCACGGATTATATCTACGACTCCAAGGCCGAGGCCATTGCCGGAATTTTCGCCAAACTTGACAGAGAGATCTGCACCCGCTGCAGCAAACGCATCTTTCTTGAATGCCGCACGGTCCCGAAACTCCCTGAGTAAGCGCCCGTCAGCCCACCGGCGCCAGATAGAGCACACTCTCTTCCACCCCGTCCAGCCCCAGCAGCTCACCCAGTTCATCATCATAGATTGCCGCCACCGGGCAGCTCCGCCGGCCCAGCGCCACGGCGGCCAGCTGCAGATTCTGGCAGATATGGCCGGCATCCAGACAGATATAGCGCAGGCCGCGCTGGCCGTATTTGGCCATATTACGCCGCAGGACCGCCGACCAGATAAAAACCGCCGCCGCCTGGCCGATAAAGGACTGGTCCAGGGCGGCCCGGGCCACCAGCGGCCCGGCGGCCCGGTCGGTCAAGCGTTCCAGCTGGAAGGTTCTGACGTTGAAATGAAACAGACCGGGCGGCAGTCCGTCGATATGATCAGCCGCCACATAGGTTTCAATGGGATAGAGAGCGCCGGCCGAGGGTGCGGTGCGCAACAGGAAGGGTCCGGCCTGGGCCGTCACCCCCTGGCAGGCCCAGAGCAGAAGAGCAAGGTCATCGAGACTCATGGGGCTGCCGGAGAATCTGCGCTCGGACCGCCTCTGCTGCAGCAGCTGCCAGAGATCAGCCGCAGGCCTTTTCGGGTTTACCGGCAATGCAATCTTTTCCGCCGCAGGATAGTCTTTATAGGCCGGGGCCGGGGCGATGGCAGGTCTTTCTTTCTCTCTGATATTTTTTCTGGTAAACTTGGTGTCATGCAGATAACGATATCCCAGGGTTTTCTGTAAATCAGGCATGGCTGTTTTCCTTTTTTATGATGACCGGAGCGGGCAGGGAGAAACTTCCTTTACGCCATTGTACCACGATCCGCTCCGCCCCAAAAGACTGAGATTCCCAACAGGGGGTTGACCTTAAGATGTCCGGATTGAAAGACCCGAGAGTTCTCTTTGCCGCTGAACGAACACTGCTGTCATGGAACAGGACATGCTCCTCGCTCATGGCCTTTGGTTTCGTCATCGAACGCTTCGGCCTGTTTCTCCAGATTACCGCAGGCGAGAGTCTCAAGACATTCCATCGGCATTTTTCCTTCTCAGTGGGCATTGCCTTTGTGCTGCTCGCCTCCTTTGTGGCCATTTACTCGGTTCTTCAGCATATCAGAATTCTCAGATCACTCAATCCCGCCGAATTGCCTCACGGCTACAACCCCCATATCGGCATCATTACCAACGGCGTGCTGGGCACCCTGGGGCTGGTATTGACTGCATATCTGATCCGGGGGGTCCTGTAGTTTTCATGTACGGCAAGTCCGCAATCTCCACGGGTGGCATGCCGGGAAAAATATGACCATTACGACCATAATATCGGCAGCCCTCATCCTCCTCGGGATCATTCTCATCTCCGCCTCCATTGTTCTGGGCCGGAAAATGACCAGAAGCCTGCCCATTGAGCTGCGGAGCAACTGGATTCCGCTCCTCTGTCTCATGGCGCTCTTTCTCTTCGGCTATATCGCCTTTCTGCCCCTGCTGGGCGAACAGACTTTTTTCCCGCAGCAGGTCTTCTCCTCCCTCATTTTATTCGGCGGCGCCATTTTTGTGTTCCTGGTCATCATTTTTACCGGAAATACCATCACCAGGATCAAGGCGGATGAAGAACAACTGAAACAAAACAACATGCTGCTTGCCGAAGAGGTACGGGTCCGCCGCGCGGCGGAAGAAAAAATCCGCCAGCAAAGCGACATGATGCTGCATGATATTCTGGAAATCGTCGCGGAAATGATCGCCAACCGGGATCAGTACACCTATGAACATGCCGCCCAGGTTGCCAGAATCTCCGAACTGATCGGCAGGGAAATGCAGTTAAGCGATGATGAGCTGAAAATCCTTGAATTCGGCTGCCTCGTCCATGATATCGGTAAAACAGCCATTCCCGACGATGTCCTGTTAAAGCCTGGCAACTTCGATCCCCAGGATCGCTTCATCATGCAGTACCATCCCCTGGTGGGCGCAAAACTCTTTGCCCGCCACCTGCAGGATGACCGGATAACCAGCATCATCCTCAATCACCACGAGCGGCTCGACGGCAGCGGCTATCCTGCCGGCCTCAAGGGCAATGAGATTGACCTTTTTTCAAGAATCATCGCCGTGGCCGACACCTATGACTCCCTTGTTGCACGAAGACCCTACAAACAGCCCATGTCCCGGGCCAAGGCCCTTGCCATTGTGGATAAAGAGGCCGAGGCCGGACAGCTCGACCGGGACGTTGTCAATCTGCTGAAAAAGATAGTCCCGAAAATCCCGGAGAATAGTGCTCCGCCACCCCAGGTGACGGCAGGTTTCATGAGCAACATCGAGGTGTTCCGCCGGAAAACCTATTTCCGGGAACCGCTGACCGACTTTTACAATTACCGCTATCTCTATTTTCTCAACGATGCCGAACTGTTAAAAAACAACATATTGCCCTATGACGTCTTTCTCGTCGACATCCCGACATTCGGGGAATTTCAGCAGAAAACCGGCCATGTGGTGGCTGACCAGGTCCTTGATGAACTCGGCCAGAGACTGCTGAAAATAACCACCGAATGGGGCAGTGACAGCGAGCAGGAGTCAGATGCGGTGATGCTCTTCCGCAAGGGAAATGACTATCTGCTTTACGGTGAATTTGCCGGCGACAAGAACGCTGCCGCCTTCATGCAACAGATAATGGACGAACTGGCCACGGTGAAAAAGGAGTGGGACCTTGCGGCAACTCTTTACCGGCAGAACTTTGCCCCCGGCTTTCCCATGGATAAGGCGCTGGCAAATCTCTTTGCCGCTCCGAGCAACTCCCCCCGGCAGGTTAATAAATAAAAAAAGCCCCTGCCGTACGGCAGGGGCTTTTTCTGAGGAGAGGGGGGAGAAGAAATGCAGTGGAAGTGAAACGCTATTAATTCCAGTTGGGGCAGGGGCCATTGCCTCGTCCGTAACCCATGCCCATGCCCATGCCCATGCCGGGACCGCGACCGGGACCGCCACAGCGAAAGCCGGAACCACCCATTCCGCCTTGCCAGCCAAGCTCGTCAGCCTTTTCCTGAACCTGGGTGCGCAGGTCAAAGATCTCCTTGGCCAGGGCATCGATTTTTGCTTCATCCGGATTTTCCGCAAAGGTCAAAGTGCGCAGCTGCTCCTTTTTGCTGAACATCTCCCGGCGCAGATCAACGGTGGCGTCCATAAAGGCATTATATGTCTTTTTGGTTTCCTCATCCATGACCTGGACATTCTGCCCGGCGGTTGCCTTCCAGCAGTTCGCCCCGGCAGGCCCCCCACCCCAACCCATGGGACCCCGCTGGGCATCTGCCTGCTGAATGCCGAAAAACCCGATTGTTGCCACTAATGCCAGTGCTGCCAGTACCTTTTTCATGATGATCCTCCTGTGTTTAGGAACTATGTTAAGATGAAAATTACACTCTTTGTTTGCTTACTTAATCAACTTGCGTGCCAACGCAGCGGCAAATTCGATAACATATTGATATCATGGTTATTTATTCTTAATTTTACCGGATTACCGCCGGCGCACACCAGGGGAAACGGCCTTTTCACAGCCGTCTCTCGACACTTTTGTCGAGCTCAGACAGCAAAATGTCGAAAGCCATCTCCTGCCGCGCATTGCATCAGATAACCAAGGGGAATCAATCAGCAGCGGTCAGCCGCCGGGAGAAGCGCGCACGGCGAAGTGCTCCTTCGCCGCGGTGCATCAGAGGGAGGGAAAGGACATCAGGCAATATTGCCGGCAACCTGATCCAGCACTTCCCGCACTTTGGCCAGCAGGCCTTTGACGGAGAAGGGTTTCTGGATGAAGTTCACCCCATCGTCAAGCACACCGCGATGGACGATGACATTATTACTGTAACCCGACATGTAGAGCACCTTCATAGCAGGGTAAAGATCGGCTATCTGCTCAAAAAGCTCCTTGCCGCTCATCCCGGGCATGATCACGTCGGTGAGAACCAGCTGCACCGGCCCATGGTGCTGCTCGAGAATACGCAGCGCATCGGCGCCGTCACGGGCGATGAGGAGTGAGTAGCCCTGGCGGCTGAGAATGGCCCGGGCGAGATTTCGCACCTGCTCATTGTCCTCCACCAGCAGAATGGTCTCGAAGCCGCCCGTGGCCGGTGGTTTTGCCTCAGTGACTTCCTCTGCCGTCACCGGGGCATCGGCCACTGGAAAATAAAGTTTGAAGATTGAGCCTTTACCGGGTTCACTGTAGACCCAGATACTGCCGCCGTGCTGCTTGACGATGCCGTAGACCGTGGCCAGGCCCAGGCCGGTGCCCTGGTCCTTTGCCTTGGTGGTGAAAAACGGCTCAAAAATGTGCGTTAAGGTTTCGGCATCCATGCCGCAGCCCGTATCGCTGATCGCCAGTCTGACGTAGGCGCCGGCGGTCATGCCGGGTTTTTCCGCGGCATAGGCCTCATCCACCTCAACCATCTCCGTTTCGATGGTCAGCCTGCCGCCGTTGGGCATGGCGTCCTGGGCATTGACCGCCAGATTCATGATCACCTGCTCCAACTGGCCGATATCACCCCTGATACCAGGCAGTGACGGGGCCGGGAGGACATCGATACCAACATCTTCGCGAATCGTGCGCCGCAGCAGCTTGTCGAACTGGGTCAGCACGCTGTTCAGATCGATAAACTTGAACTCCATCACCTGCCTGCGGCTGAGAGCCAGGAGTTGGCGCACCAGATCCCGGGCCCGCTTGCCCGCCTTGACGATCTCCTCCATGTCCTCCCTGCGCCCGTCCCCCTCGCTGAAATCATCCAGCAGCATCTCCCCGTAACCGAGAATCGGGGTAAGCAGATTGTTGAGATCATGGGCCACCCCGCCTGCCAGGCGGCCGACGGACTCAAGCTTCTGGACCTGCTGAAACTGCGCCTCCAGTTTGGCATTTTCTTCGGAAATACGCAGATGTTCCGTGATATCGCGTTTGACCGCCACATAGTTGACAATCCGCCCTTCGGCGTCCCGCACCGGCGAGATGCTGGCCTCCTCGGTGAAGAGGGTTCCGTCCTTGCGTTTGTTGAATAAACGTCCCCGCCAGCTCCCGCCGCCGGAGATCACCCGCCACATTTCCTCATAAAAGGCCGCGTCCTGCCTGCCGCTCTTCAGGAGGCGCGGGTTGCGGCCGACGGCCTCAAAGCGGCTGTAGCCCGTTGCCCGCTCAAAGGCCGGATTGACATACTGGATGATTCCCTCAGGGTCGGTGATGACGATGATCTCGCCGGACTGCTCGATGGCCATGAGCAGCCGTTCCCGTTCCGTCTCGGCCATCTTGCGCTCGGTAATGTCCATGAAGATCACGGCAAACTGCCCGGGCCGGGGCCGGTAAGCGGTGACAGTATAATGCCGGTTCAGGTACCGGCTGTAATCCTCAAAATGCATGGTCTCACCGCTGTCAACCACCTGGCCGTAGCGCTCGATCCAGAAAGGTTCAGTCTCCGGCAGGACATCGAGAACCGTTTTGCCGATCAGCTCCCCGGCCTTGAGCCCGGTCATCTTCTCAAAGGCAGGATTGATTTCCAGGAAACGGTAATTGCATGGCGAACCGTTTGCATCACGCAGGATCTCGTGCAGGGCGAAGGCCGAGTCCATTGCCGCAAAGAGCAGGCGGTAACGCTCTTCACTGTTCCGCAGCGCCTCCTCGGCCCGCCGGCGTTCGGTGATGTCCATGATGTTACCGATGACACGCACCACTTTGCCTGCCTCCATGACGGCCTCGGCCCCCGTACGGATCCATATGCGACTGCCTTCGCAGGTGGTGAAAGGAAACTCCAGGTCGTAGGGTTGTCCTTCCTCGGCGCAACGCTGGAAGGCGGCCGATACAACCGGCCGATCCCCGGGATCGTAACACGCCAGACTCCTGGCCACATGGTCGGCTGTGCCCCGGGCGATGCCGCCTGGAGGCAGGCCATGGATGCGGTAAACCTCCTCAGTCCAGAACATGGTCTGTTTTTCAAGATCCCACTCCCAACCTCCCACCTTGGACAGCCGCTGCGTGGCATTCAGGAGCGCCAAACTCTGCCTGAGCGCCTCCTCGACCCGGATGCGGCTGGTAACCTCAGCCAGGGTGAAAACCAGTCCCGTGATCCGGCCGGCCAAATCCCTGGTCGGCACCAGGCTCCAGTCCCAGTAAGTCACACCGCGTTCGGGTTGATCGGGAAACTTGAAAGGTTTGGCAGTGACAAAAAACGGTTCACCGGTATCCACCACGCGCTGAAAGATGGCCTGATTCTCCTCGTCCGGATAGAGAGCAAAGTGGTTCTTGCCCGGGAAAAAGGCGGGGTCATGCCGGCAGGTATCCGCATAGGGGCGATTGACCCAGAGAAAGTTGAACCGCACGTCAAGGTAAACCACCATCATGTGGGTATGGTCCAGAACCCCGGCCATGAGCTGGTTGGCTTCCACCAGCCTGGCCTCGCTTTGCCTGAGCGCCTCCTCGGCCAGTCTGCGCTCTTCCAGAGTCCTGGCCAGCTTGATATTGCTGTAACTCAGGGTTGAAATCAGGGTGGTGAACCGGGTGTAGAAGTTCATGATGGTGTTGACGGTTGCGTGACTCCAGCGGGGCACACGCTCAAGGGCGGCCAGGTACTCTTCCTCATCAAACCCGTATTGCCTGGCCTGGGCAACGAAGGTATGGCGATCCGGCGTGTCTTCGGCGAAAATGAACTGTCCGAAAAACAGGTTGCCCATATGCCTGTCGCCCACCATGATCGGCGTGGCGATATCCCACATGTTGTTCCTGCATTTGTAAATCTTGAAGATACCGGCCGGCACCCCGGCGGACAGCTCCGTGTCACTTTCAACGCAGTTCCGGCAGGTTTCAGGGTGAACGCGGTGAAACCTGGTGCAGATATCCTGCCATCCCGTTGCCACCAGCACCTTGCCCTGTAGATCGATAATACCGACGCCGATATTGGTCAGACTGAAGAAATCGTTCATCAGCTCCTGGAGCACCCGGACATCCAGGATATCGTGTAAATCGAGCAGACCGATATCCCCTTCCGGCATGAGAATGGCGTCCAGCTTGGCCCTGACCCGCGTCTCGCTGGCCCGCAGTCTTTCCGCCGCCCGCTTGCCTTCGGTGATGTCGCGCCAGATGCAGTGATAGACAGGACAACCCGCCACATCAATCAGCTGGGCCGTCACATGGACGTGTCTGATTTCACCCTGCTTGGTGCGCTGCAGGGTATCAAAAGAGTCGTGCCCATCGCGCATGACCTTGCGTATACGGGCCCGGCTTTCTTCAACCGTTTCCACCGATTCGATGTCCGACAGGTGCAACCGGGAGAACTCCTCCCGGGAATAGCCCAGCTGCCGGCAGGCCTGTTCGTTGAATTCAAGCAACTGCGCGGTTGCCGGATTCAGGATCACCACCCCGTCCGGACTTTGCTCAAAGAAAGTGCGATAGCGGCATTCGGCCTCCCGCAGTTGGCGGTTTCTTTTCTCCAGCAGGTCTTCCACCCGCAGCAGGGACCTTTCCCGGCTGACCCTGGCACAGAGTTCAACTAAACACGCAGGCTCGCATGGTTTGCGCAGGTAGGCGGCCGCGCCCTGCCGCATCCAGGTCAGGGCCAGCTCCGGACCCGGGTCGGTGGTCATCATGATGCAGATGCAATCAGGCCGCCCGGCCCGGAAATCCGCGAGCAGCGAATCCCCCCTGGCATCGGGCAGGTGATAGTCCAGCACGGCAAGGTCATAGGGGGCACTTGCAAATGCTGCAGCCGCCGTCCGGGCGGTGAGGGCCGTATCGGTCCGGTAACCGTGGTTGTCAAAAGTCTTCCGCAAGTCTTCTGCCAGGGTTGGGCTGGCCTCAACAATCAACACCCGGGGGAGACGGCGCGGCGGCCGGCCGGCGAGAATCGCCCGCACCTGTTCAACGAACTGTCCGTTGTCAAAAGGTACCGGCAGGAAGGCGTCGGCGCCAAGCTCCTCGGTGATACGCAAAGCCTCGTCACCGGAAAAGGTGGCTGAAATGACCAGGATGGGGATATGGTTGCAGAATTGGTATTCAGTCGAACGCAACAGACGGCAGAAGCGCCATCCGTCAATCACCGGCATGTAAAGGTCGGTGACGATGAGATCAGGGGGCCGGCGCCGGTCCATGGCGGCAAGGGCCGCCTCCGCGCCCTGGAATGCCAGCACTTCAAACCCTTCATTGCGCAACAGCCCGGACAGCGCATTGAGCTGGGTGACGTCATCATTGACCACCATGGCCCTGGCCGCCGGTCTGGCGGATGTGGTGGTGCTGTTCATATTGGCCCCCCTTCGCCGCCATCATCGTCGTCTTCACCACAATCGGGGTAGTTCATTATCAGACACTCGGGACAGATGCCATGGCTGAACTGGGCCTCGGAATGCCGGCTGACATAGGACTCGACCTGGTCCCAGTAGCCCTGGTCGTTACGGATCTTCTTGCAGAACGAACAGATAGGAATGATGCCCTGCAGGGTTTTGATGTGGAGGGCGGCCTCCCGCAGTTCCCGCACCTGGGCCGTTAATTTTTCCTGCATCTGGATCATGCGACGGCCGACCTCCACCCTGGCCAGGAGTTCTCCGGGATCAAAGGGTTTGGCCAGATAGTCGTCCGCACCGGCTTCAAGACCGGCGATGATATCGGCTTTCCCCTCCCTGGTGGTCAGGATAATGATGTACGGCGGCAGGGACGGCAGGGAACGGATTCGGCGCACGACATCAAGGCCGTCCATGCCGGGCATCATCCAGTCGAGAATAGCCAGCCTGGGCGCACCGGCTTTGCTCAGCGCCTCCCAGGCCTGCGCGCCGTTGATGGTTTCCACCACCTCATGTCCACCTTTCTTCAGCACAGCCGCCAGCATGAACCGCGATGTCAAATCGTCTTCAGCGATCAGGATACGCATGGTGTTTCCCCTGTTTGGTATGGAATGCCTGGCCGGCACAACCGCGGACAAGACAGCGCCGGCAGCTCCTCTGCAGGCAACGGATTCTCTGTTTTCTTTCCGCTGTCTTTTATGGATTTACAGTTTTTCAATCCCTCTTACCATCGCTTCCTTCAGCCGGGTGAACTGCGCTTCCAGCTCATTCATCCGCTCCCGCATGGCGGCCAGATCACCGGCCCTGCCCGCCTTTTCCATCTGCAAAGCCACGGCCCGCAAACATTCGCCGCCGACGTTGGCGGCCGCGCCCTTGATGGTATGGGCCTGGAGTTCGGCGGCCGCGGCATCTTCATCAGCCAGTAACCCTTTCAGCTCCTGAATCTGCTGCGGGATATCCTGCAGAAAACCTTCAATAACGGTTTGCGCCAGAACCTCATCACCCATCAGGCGTTTGAGCATGGCCTCCTGATCAAAGACAACGGCCCCGCCTCCGGCGGATTGCCCGTTCTCTTGTTCTTTCCGCCCCCTGTTCCCGCCCGCAGGCCCCGGCCCGAGCCATCTGTAAAGTTTCTCGGCCAGGGCCTGTGAAGAAACCGGCTTGGCCAGATAGTCATTCATGCCCGCGGCGAGACACTTTTCCCGGTCGCCCTGCATGGCGTGCGCGGTCATGGCAATGATGGGAATCCGGGGATTGAGGATGGCCCCGCGGAGATGGCGGATCTGCCGGGCGGCCTCGTAACCGTCCATTACCGGCATCTGCACGTCCATCAGCACCAGGTCATAGGGAATGGTCTCCAGTATCTTGACCGCCTCCGCGCCATTGGCCACGGCGTCGGCGTGCAGCCCGAGTTTGCGCAGGATGCCCAGCGCCACCTTCTGGTTGGTGATGTTATCCTCGACCACCAGAACCCGCGCACCCGTTTCGGTAAACAGTTGCAACTGGTCCTGGGCCGAATGGCGGGTCACAATGGGCCGGGGCTGCGGCAGCGCTCCTGCGGCCGGATCATCGGCAACAGAACAGGGGCGCATGAGAGCGGATAAAACATTGTACAGCTCAAGATGGCGGACCGGCTTGGTCAGATAGGCGGCAAAGCCGATCTCCGCGAAGCGCCTGGCGTCACCCCGCGTACCGAGGGAGGTCAACATCACCAGCCGGGTGTCCGCCAGCCCCTGGTCCGTCCTGATGAGCCGGCCCAGTTCCTCTCCGTCCATGCCCGTCATCTGCATATCAATCACGGCGATGCGAAAGGGATCCCCCTCAGCCAGGGCCCGCCGGAGCATGGCAAGAGCCGCCGGGCCATCCTGGGTCTGCTCCGGCCGCATGGACCAGGAGGACATGCGTGTGGACAGGATCTCGCGGCCGGTGGCGTTGTCGTCGACAATCAGCACCCGCAGCCCGCGCAGATCGGCGGCCGGAGGGACTGCAGCCAGGGCCCGCCCCGGCTGTCTGGACAGCCGCGCGGTGAACCAGAACTCGGAGCCACGCCCCTGTTGGCTCACAACGCCGACTTCGCCACCCATCATCTCAGCCAGCTGTCTGGAGATGGCCAGGCCCAGGCCGGTACCGCCATACTGGCGGGTGGTCGATGCGTCCACCTGGGAAAACTTGTCAAAGAGCAGGCCGATCTTATCCTGGGGAATGCCGATGCCGGTGTCATGCACCGAGAAACGCAACAGGGCATCCCCCTCGGTCGCCGACGCCAGCGCAACGCGGATGACCACCTCGCCGGCCGGGGTGAATTTGATCGCATTACCGGTCAGGTTGGTCAGAATCTGGCGCAGGCGGCCCGGATCGCCGCGCAGGAGAGCGGGAACCTCCGGCGCGGTGAAGCACAGCAGTTCCAGCCCCTTGTCATGGGCCCGCAAGGCCATGGTGGCCGCAAAGTCATCCAACAGATTGTGCAGATCAAAATCCAGATGCTCCAGATCCAGTTTCCCGGCCTCGATCTTGGAAAAATCAAGGATATCATTGATGAGTCCGAGGAGCGATTCTGCACAGACACGCACCATCTCGGCATAGCGGCGCTGCTCGTCACTCAGGTCCGTGTCCAGCAGCAGCCCCGTTATGCCGATCACGCCGTTCATGGGGGTGCGAATCTCGTGGCTCATGTTGGCCAGAAAGTCGCTCTTGGCGGCACTGGCCAGCTCCGCCCTGGCAGCCATGTCGTTGGCCCGGCCGGTGGCCTCTTCCAGCTGGCGGTTGGTATGGAGCAGTTCCTCCTCAGCCCGCTTGCGGTCGGTGATGTCCAGCATCGCCCCGACCAGCCCGAGCAGGGAGCCGCCAGCGCTGAAGAAGGGCGCCTTGTGAAACATGATCTGCCGGCGGGAACCATCGACATGAACCACCTCTGCTTCATAGATCTGCCTTTTGCCCTTTGCCATTAAATCAAGGTCGGCATCATGGTAGCGCCGGGCCAGGTCGCGAGGCGCGACATCGAAGGCCGTCCTGCCGACCACCGCCTCTTTGGGCATACCCAGGAATTGGGCAAACGCCGTGTTGCAGCCCAGATAGACCCCTTGAGAATCCTTGTAGAATACCGGGACGGGAATGGCGTCAAGGATCGTCGTCAGAAGCTCCCTGCTCTGGCGAATCGCCTCCTCGGCCCGCCTGCGGTCGGTGATGTCGACAAATGTTTCAAGCAGTTTCTCCCGGCCCTGAATCCGGATGGGCTGCACCGACGTCATGATGGACACCTGGCTGCCGTCACGCCGCAGAATGGCCCGGTCCGCGTTGTCCATGTTCTGTCCGCAGTCGGTTAGCGGGCAGCTGCCGGCCCGGGCCGGACAGACAAAACCGTGGCAGACCCGCCCGACAATCTCCTCGGCCGGGGCGCCAATGAGTCTGGCGGCCCATGGATTCACCCGCTCAATCACATGGGTCCCGGCGTCGATGATCATGACCCCGGCGCTGAGATTGTCCATGAGCAGACGCTGCAGACTCTCACTCTCGCCGAGAGCGGCGGTGCGCTCCTGCACCAGCAGCGCCAGTTCCTCCCGCCGGTGGGCGACAAAACCGATGACCAGGGCGATGGCCCCGGTCATCACCAGGCCGGCGAGAACCGTGATCCAGCCGGTTCTGGCCGGATACAGCTCGGCAAAGGCCGGCCCCGGCCGGACAACCACGGCAAAAGTCTTACCGAACATGAAAAGGGGGCGGACCACGGGAGGCGGCGCGGCAAGCGCCGTCCCGTTCCCTTTTTCTGCTGTCGAAGCAAGCAGCACGGCCGCGGTAGCGGCCCGCAGCTGATAGAGGTCCAGGGTTATGGCGGCGTTGTCCGGACTTAAGCCCGTCGCGTTCCGTAATAATGCCTCCAGGCGCAGCACGGCCAGAGCAAACCCGCGCAGACTCCCGGCTGCATCGGCGGAAAAAACCGGCCGGTACACCAGGAGACCTTGCTGCCCGGCTGTTTCCTGCACCAGGGAGACGGGATCGGTGCAGGCGGGCAATCCGCTGCGCGCCGCATCTTCCAGGGCCTCCCGGCGGCCCGGCTCCGAACCGAGGTCAAAACCCAGGGCCCGTTCATTGCCGGCCACGGGTTCCACGTAGAGAACCGGGTAATACAACGGCCGGCCGGCCGCCGGAACGCGCTTTCCCGCCGCGTCCTTCTGCCAGATCAGGTAATCCGCCACGCCTTCCAGGCGCACCGCCTGCTCGAAGCGGGCCTTTTCCTCTGCGGGAACCACGGGAATCCATTCCATGGCCTGGATTGGATGTTTTTTGGTCAGGTAGCCGGTGTATTGGCCGAACTCCTGCTTATTCACCTGCCGGCTGGCGGCAATGAAGCGGGCCAGCCCCTCCAGTTCGACATCGTTAAGTGACTGGAAGACAGAGGCAACCCGGGCGGTCTGGCTGTTGAGCAGATGAAAAAATGTCTCGATATGGCTGAAGGTACGCGCCTGTTGATCCGCCCAGGCCGCTGCCAGAGTCAGGATCAGCCCGACTGTGGCGGCCAGCACCGCTTCGGCATGACGCAGGCCCCGGCCATATTTGCCGCCAAGGCCGCCGCGCCACGCCAGCACCGCGTTGCCGGCCAGCAGGATCGCCACCAGCGCCAGGGTGATCACCATAGGGAAAAAACCTGCCCCGGCTGCCTCCCGCCGCCAGTGGCGGGCATCAATATCCATGCCCAGCACCGTAATCAGCTCACCGGTGGCCGGATCGGTGAGTGGGACCAGCGCGGAGACCCATGTTCCCCACCGGTCAGTGACCGGACCGACGGTGCCCTCGGTCCGGGTTGCAAAAACGCGGAGGTAATCAGGAGAGATCTCCTCGTAAATCTGACCGGCGGGAGATTCATCCTCAGAGCCGGCCTGTTCCGAATCCGCATAGAAAAAAACCTGGCCATTGGACCTGCGGCCCATCAGATACAGAAACCGGCACTGCGGAAAGGCGGTGAGCGTGGCGGCGAGCTGTTGTTTGAACCGCCGGTATTCAGGCAAGACGAGGTCGACCTCGGTGCCGGACAAAGTCATGACCCGGCGCAGGTCAATTGCCTGCGCCACAAGGCGCGTGCGCTGCAGCAGGTCCTCACGCATCCGGCTGTCGGCCTGCTGCACCGTCCACCAGGTCAGAAGCACCCCGGCGATCAGCACCGCCGATAAGACGCTGCCCATCCCCGGCCTCCTGCCTCGACTCACTCTGCTGCTCAGTTCACCACTCAACGAGGTCTACCCTTCTCTTGATGCATCCCACTGTTTTTCCACAGAAAGCACGGCAAAAACCCAAGCCCTCAGCAAGGGTTCCAAAACATGGGAAATCATATCACAAACGCGAAAGCATTGTCGATTTTTTCCGGAACACGATTGAGGGGCCGCAAGGAAATAATCAGTAATTTCCAACCAGCCCGGCACGGAACCTTATGCCGGTCAGGCACGGGGATGTTGCGGTTATTTTTTTTGCAGCGGGTTCCCGGTGGAGCACAACCCGTCAGGCGGGCCGATGGCAAGGCAACTCTTTTATGCCAAAATGAAACATTTTGCCGGCATGGGCTATCTCACTATTGAGAGACCGACTACCTGCCGCGGGCCATCCTCCTCTGCACTAATCCTTGACAAAAATGCAACCCTTGTTGTTGAATAGCTGGTCAGGCATTTCCCCTTCAGCCCAACAGTGGAGAAATATCAGCATGAAAAAGATGTTGCTGCTTGTGGCGGCATTGTTCCTCCTACTCAGCACCGCAATCAACAGTGAGGCCGACAATGATGGAAGCCCGGGAGCAGGAGGCCCGGCAGGGAAAACCATCGTCATCTGCGGCTCCGGTGACAGCCAGAATCTGCTGCGCCATCTGGCTGCCGCCTATGAGCAGTTCCATCCGGACGTCAGCATAGACGTGCAGGACTCCATCGGCAGCAGCGGCGGCATCAAGGCCACGGCAGCGGGCAAATGCGATCTGGGCCGGGTGGCCCGTCCTTTAAAGGAAAAAGAACAAAGACTGAACCTTTCCTATCTGCTCTTTGCCGACTCACCGGTGGTTTTCGTGGTCAACAGCAGCGTGACGGGAGTTACGAGCATCACTGGGCCGCAGGTTGCCGGCATCTTTGCAGGGGTTATCACCCACTGGAGCGAACTGGGCGGTCCCCATGAAAAAATCTACGTGGCCAACCGGGAAAAGGGTGACTCATCGCGCAGCATCATAGAGGAGTACATTCCGGCCTTCAACGACATCGACAAACCGGTGGGACAGATCCTCTATACCACGCAGGAAAATGTTGCTGCCATCAGCAGGTACAAATACACCATCGGCTACGCAAGCCTGGCCGGGGCCAAAAACCAGCCCAACATTGTTGTTCTGCAGCTCAACCACGTCTCCCCGACCCGGGAAAACGTGGCAAAGGGCGCTTACAAACTCGTTGCACCATTTGCTCTGGTATGGAAAGATAAGCCAGCGCAGCAGGTAAAAGACTTTATCGATTTTCTTCTCAGTCCTGCGGCCGAAAAAATCATGGCGGGAAATGGCACTTTTTCAGTCTTATCCGGGCGAAGAGATGACAGACCATGAAAAAACAAGGAGGGACAAGCGGCGCAGTGATCATCATGTTGCTTATTCAACAACGGTTTCCGGCACTTACGGCATTTAACGGTTCATCATGTTCCGCTCACTTAAAATAACCCTGCTCCTCTCTCACACCGGGATCATTCTGCTTACCAACCTTCTGCTGGCCAATGTTTCCTATTTTTACCTGATCAACACCCTTGAAAAAAGCCAGAAACAACACCTTGAATTCATTGCCAGCCATGCCGCGCAAACCATCAGCAACTATCTCAAAAACAAGGCGGACCTCCTGGAGCGCATCTCAGGCGGCCAGGAGGTGATCAATTACTCCATCAACTTCCGGGAAGCGGCCCTTGCCTCTTACCTGGCCGGATTTTACAGCAGCTTTCCCAATCTCAGTTACATCAACGCCCAGGGCATCGAAGAACTGCGCGTCACCGACGGCGAGATTGCGCAAAATGTCGCTGATTACAGCAACACCCCTCTTTTCACTAAAAGCCTGGCCCACCCGAACAAGGTCCTTATTTTTCCTGACGAATCAAACCAGCGTATCAAGGAGCCGGCGCTGCAGCTGGCCATTGCCAAGCACCAGTATTTTGAGGACAGATTCGCCGGGCTGCTCCTCGGTTCCCTGCCCTACAGAAAAGTCGCTGAAAGCCTGGCTGATATCAGTTTCAGCGCCACCGGTTATCTCCTGCTGCGCGACCGGCTCGGCAACAGCATGACCATTTCCCAGCCGTCTTCCCCTGCAGCGGCAGTGCAGATCAGCATCAGCCCCGTTGAGAAGGAAAAGACCGACCCTGGCCTGTTTGTCCCCCAAAAGCCGGACAGGATGCCATCCTTTCAGCGCACCACGGTACGGGGTATTGACTCCTTTGTCGCCGCAACATTCATTCCGGAGCTGCAATGGACGGTCATGGGCGTGCTGCCCCATGAGGAATTCATGCAGCAGGTGAAAAAGCTGCGCATCGGCTTTATCATCCTTTTTGTCATCTTCTTTGCCCTGGCAAGTCTGCTGTCCTATATCCTGTCCAACGGCATCACCATGCCGCTCGCCAGGCTCACCCGGGCGGCCAGGGCCATTGCCCAGGGAAATCTCAATGAAATCATTGAGATCAGGTCGCAGGACGAGATCGGCAAACTGATCGGCTCCTTCAACACCATGACCAGGAATCTCCAGGAGACCACCATTTCCCGGGATTATTTCAACACCATTCTCAGCTCCATGCAGGAAAGCCTCATTGTCCTCGGCCGTGACGGCAGAATCGAGACGATCAACAACTCCACCATTGTCATGCTTGGCTATGAAAAACATGAGTTGACCGGTAAACCTCTTGAATTCATTTTAAAAAAAGATGAAGCTGCTGCCCGCTGCCCTTTCAGCAACCTGGATGAAGGGGAAATTCTCAGGGAATGCGAGCTGATCTACCTGACAAAATGGGGCCGGGAGATCCCGGTCCATTTCAGCGCTTCGCCGATGAAGAACAGCAAGGGGGAAATTTACGGCATCGTCTGTCTGGCGATCAATATCTCCAGACGCAAAAAAATGGAAACGGCCCTGCGGCAGAGTGAGGCCAAACTGCGTGAAATCGCCATCACCGATGAGCTGACCTCCCTGGTCAACCGGCGTGGTTTCATGACCATGGCCACCAAGCAGCTGCAGGTGGCAAAACGCCAGGAAGGAAACGTCTTCCTGATGTATGCCGATGTGGACAATCTGAAATGGGTCAATGACCATCTGGGACACCATGCCGGTGATCAGGTGCTGATGGAGACCGCCGATCTGCTCCGCTCCACCTTCAGGGACTCGGATACCATTGCCCGGCTGGGGGGGGACGAATTTGCCGTGCTGCTCATTGACCCGGCTGACGAAAAAACCGTCATCGGTCGTCTTGAAGAGAACCTGCGGGCAAGAAACAGCGGCGAGCAGCGGAGCTATGAGCTGTCGCTGAGCATCGGAGTGGTGCGCTATGACCCTGAACATCCCAGCTCCATTGAAGAGTTGATGAACAGGGCGGACAACATGATGTATGAATGCAAGCAGCAGAAAAAACAAAGGGGCAGATAAGAAGCTTTCTTCCTGCTGCCCGTCACAGTGCGTGGATCAATACCCGCGCTTTTCCCGCTATTTGCCGGGCATCTTCCATCACCTGCCGGTGATGGGTAAAGAGAATGACCTGGGTTTTTTCCGCCAGGCCGGCCAGGACCTTGATGGTCGCCCTTACCCGCTCATCATCAAAGTTGATGAGGATGTCATCAACGATAAAGGGCATGGTTTCACCGCTCTGCAGGCGCCATTCCAGCGTGGCCAGCCGCAGGGCGAGATAGAGCTGATCACGGGTGCCGGAACTCATCCCCTGCACATAGACCCCCCGCCCGTCATCAGGGCGCAGGCCGGCAAGCACCGGCTGCCCGTTATCGGCGATATCGGTGCGCAGGTCGACAAATGAGCCGAGGGTCAACTCCCTGAAATAGCCGGAGGCAAGTTTAAGGATCGGGTCCTGATGTTCTTCCCGGTATCGTTCGATTTCCTGCTGGAGCACCTGGGCCGCAAGCTTTAACCGCACATAGCGGTCGGCCAGCCGCCGGATCCTGGCCAGCACCCGCTCGGCTTGCTCCGCTGCCTCGGCGGCAAGAAAGCTGCCGTCCATTTTCCCCAGTTCATTTTTTTCACGGCCGATCACCTGGAAAAGATCATCAATTTTCGGAGAAAGCTCTTCCCTGATCTCTCTTTTGATGGCATCGATCTGCCCCTGTAACTCTGCTGACTGCAGCCCCTGCGTCTCCAGGGTGATTTCCTCAAGGGAAACGCCCTCGGCGATTTCAGCAAGGGTCGCTTCGACCTCAACAAGCATCTTCTTGATTTCGCGACATTCGGCGGACCTGGCAATGGCTTTGTCCAGTTCCTCGCTGTCCGCACAGCCGGCCAGCCGCAGAAACTCCCCCATCTGTCCATGCAGGCTTTTCAAAGTTTCATCGGCATGGCGGATCTCTTCTCCAAGATTTTCCATGTCCTCGGCATATTTGGCCAGCAGGGCCTTGTCCTCTTTTGCCTTGCCCAGCATGGCCTGCAGCCTGGTCACCGCCTCTTCCAGCGGGGCACGGACCAGTTCCGGGTCAACACGCTGCAGCAGATCTCTCACCTCCTGCTCATATTGCCCGGCATCCCGGTCAATTCCGTCAATGCGCTTGCGGTATCCTTCGGCGTCCTTCAGCTTGGCAAGGCAGTTCTGCAGATCATCCAGCATCGCACCGACATCAGCCGGCTCCACCCTGTTGTCTGCTGCCGCCAGCCCCTGCAGGGCATCCTGCCATTGGCCCTGCCACCGCACCAATGCCTTGTCAGCCGACTGCAGATCCAGGGCGGCAGCGGCCTGGCCCTCCAGCAGCTCCTGCCTTTTCTCGGTAAGCCTTGCCCGGCTGAGCTGATTTTTGTCGTTTTCCTCCAGCACCCTTTCACTACAGAGAATGACCGGCTCCAGCTCGTCAGTGGGAAAATCCCTGTCCTCGCCCAATCGTCGCAGCTCCCTGACCAGGCCCTGTTTCAAAGTCAGCCGCAGCCCTTTCTTTTCGTCAAGCTCCTGCTGTTTTTTGCCGATCTCCTTTACCCTGGCCCGGATGGCTGAAAATTCATGGAGCCAGGCTGCCATTTCCGCTGGCGAAAGAGGATCGATGCCGCTTTGCCGCCAAACCTCCTGCCAGGCAACGGTAAAGGCCTGTCCCTGCCCGGCAAGTTCCTCCCGGCGGCGCCAGAGCTCCTGCCGGGCCGCTGCCAGAGCTTCCAGGCGGGCTCTGCTGGCGGCAAAAGCGGCGGCCCTGTCCGCCTCCCGGCGCAGGCGATCGGCCAGCGTATCGGCATCAGCCACCTGTTTTTCATAGGCGTCCGGCAAAGAGCGCTGCGGATCATAATCCCGGCTTTCCAGGCCCACATCTTCACCGGTAAGCCACTGCCGGCGCAGCAGCCCCCAGCCTTTGTCCCGCTTGCCGCGGACCTGGGCAAGTTCCTCTTCGGTGGGAACTTCTCCGCCGTATTCAATCTTTTTTTTCTCGGCAACCGCCTGTTGCAGTTCCCTTTCCGTCTCCCCGCACTCTTTGGCCAGCTGACGCCTGCTCTCCTCCAGTTCCTGATAACGGCCGGCAAATTCCTTGACCGTTTCCGGCAGGGGCAAGGGCAGATCAACAACCAGGGACAGCTCACCCGACCAGCGGCCCAGCCGGTTGAGATCAGCCGCACCCTCCCTTGTATCACCTGCAATCTCGCGGATTTTTGCCTTGATCTCCGCATCGATTGCGCCTGCTTTTCTTGCCAGTTTCACCGTTTGGACCAGGGGGCCGACATCCCGGGCCTCCGGTAGCTGGATCAGGGCTTTGGCAAGGGCATCGAGCTGCCGTTTTGCCTCTCCGGCATGTTTTTTTGCCTGGCTGACCTGCAGTTCCAGGGTATGATGGCTGTTGATCAGCTCCTGGATTGTTTTTTTCCTGAGCAGCACCGGCCGCAGCGACTCAACATCCGCCAGCGGCAGATCCGGCCGGATGCGCTTGAGCAGCTCCGCCGCCTCCATGCGGTCGCTGGTCCGCATTCCCGCCAGTCTTATCCGGTCCCGGTTCCCTTTGCGATATTCACCCAACCGCTGGTGCAGATCAGCAATAGCCGCGCTGTGCTCAACAAGGGTCTGATTAAACGATATACCTTCCTTTTTGCGCTTGAGAAGCTCCAGACTGCTGCAGGCCTTCTGCCGCTGCAGCGCTGCTGCCCGCTGCTGCTGCTCCACCTCCCGCTTCTTGCCGGCAAGATCCAGGGGCAATACTTTGACCTCTCCCAGTCCCTGCAGCTGCTGCACAAGTTTGGCCCGCCTGGCGAGAAAGGGAATGGCCCGTTTTAACCGTTCAAGATGATGTTCCTGCCGCTCTTTGGCCTCGCGGGTATCCTGCAGCCGTTGCCGTTCCAGTTCCGCGCCGGCGAGCTGGTGCTGGTGCTCCTGCCAGTCCCGGCTGGAAAGGCTGGCCAGCTTGATGGTCTTCTGCAGATCCTTGTACTCGGCTATGGCCGAATTGATCAGCTGCTTTGATCCCCGCGCCTTGAACAGGTCTTCCGCCTCCTTATCCAGGGAATCGAGGATAAAACGCAGGGATGAAATGCCGGAGCCCGCGGCAAAAAGGGCCTGGCCGATCTCCCCCTTCTGGGCCAGGATATCCTCCCCGCCCTGCACCAGCACGGCATGATCAATGCCGTACAGGGACTCAAACAGCCCCTGATCAATAACTGGAAGGAAATTGGGCAGTGGGTTGCTGTCGAGGGGATTGCCCGCCCAGTCAAGGATGTCCGCCTTTCTTCGTTTGCGGCGCTGAAAGCAGATTTCCCGGCCGTCATCAGCCTGCAGGCAGCCCGCCACCAGCAGATTCTCATTGGCATGGTGAAAGCTGTCCGCCGTCCGTTCCGGAAAGCCGTAGAGCAATGCCTTGAGGGCGCGCAGGGAACTGCTTTTGCCCGCCTCGTTGGGACCATAGATGACATGCAGGCCGGGCAGTTTGCCGTGAAACTCCAGGGTTTTGTCCGTGAAATGGCCGAAGGCCTTCAGCTCAAGCCGTTTGATCCTCATCCCTGGTCTCCGTGCTGAAGCAGTCTGGCCACCAGCAGCTCTTTGACCTCTGCCCGCAGAATGTCCATCTGCCCGGAGATGTCGGCCAGCAGGGGTTCATCACCAATGAAGAGCTCAGGAGGCAGTCTGCTTTTCAATGCCGCCAGATCCGGCACCAGGGCAAAGAGTCCATCAGTGCTGAGCTGCAGATCATCGAGGGAGCGAAGCAGGCCGGCCAGTGCGGTATCCCGGCCGACCAGCTCGGCCAGCTCCGTCCTGCGCCGGGTCTGCAGCAGCACCTTTTCCAGCCACACCTCCCCGGTAGCAACGGCCACCCCGCGCAACTCATCGATCAGCCGGGCCGAGCGGTCAACCAGATCGGCATGCACCGGACAGGCGCCGACAAGGATCAGCCGCATGGCCAGCGGCCGGCCGTCCCCTGCTGTCCGGCCGGCCTCAATCGCCTGCCGCACCTGGCCGAAAACCGTGTCAATCGTCGTACATGCCGACACATCGACCCGGCAGAGCGCCCAGCGCAGCACATCAAATTCCCGCTGTTCCACCGCCGTTACCCCGCCCTGCTCAACGGTTACCAGGGTCGCCCCTTTCGCCCCAACCTCCCGGATATGGCGACCCTGGATATTGCCGGGGAAGATGATCCATGGGTCCCGGGCCACAACTTCCAGCTGGTGCACATGGCCAAGGGCCCAGTAATCGTATGCTGAGGCCTGCAGATCATCCACCGAACAGGGGGCATAGGGCTCATGGCCAGCGCGCCCGGTGAGCGCGGTATGCAGCAGCCCGATGTTGAAATAGCCGGCATGTTTGGCGGGATATTGCAAGGCGAGGTTTTCACTGACGGCCCTGGCGGGATAGCTCCGGCCATGGATGGCCACCTGAAGCTCGTCCAGCAGTTTTGTTTCAGCCTTTTTGGCGGAAAAGAGGATGACATTATCCGGCAGCGGCAGTGCCCTGGTGATATGACTTGCGGCATCATGATTGCCGGCGACGATAAATACCCGGATGCCGGCCCTCTGCAGACGGCCCATGCGGTTGACGAAAAAAAGGCCGGTATGGTAATCCTTCCAGTCGACGTCATACAGATCACCGGCAATGAGAATGAAATCGACCTCCTCTTCAATGGCGAAATCAATGAGGTTGTCAAAGGCCCGCCGCGAGGCCCCGCGAATCTCTTCCACCGGGGCGTCCTCATAGGACTCCAGGCCTTTTAACGGGCTGTCAAGATGAATATCGGCGGTATGGAGAAATTTGAACATGGCATTTTATGGGTGAGGATTAAGGAGTAAAAAGACAAGACAAAAAACAATGCCCCAGCAAAACAGTTGTGTAAAGGTTTTTTCTCACTCCATACTCCTCACTCCATACTCCTCACTCCTCACTCTCCCTCATAACAAATCAAGATCGCTGGCCCTGGCCCATTCCACGATGCGGTTAAATTCTTTTTTGAGCTGTTCAAGCCCTCTGGGCGTTTCGCCCATTCTGCCCTCCCGGGCAAGTTTGCCAAGCTCCGCCCCGGCTTCGGCAAAGGCATGGGCGCAAACCGTGGCAGCGGTCCCCTTCAGGGAATGACAGACCTTCCTGAGCCTCGTCTCATCACCGGCCACCACCGCGGCCTCCGCTTCCTCCAGCCACTGGGGGCCGCTCACTTCCAGCAGGTGCTTGAACAGTTTCCTGGCAAGCTCCACTTTGCCGTTACAGCTGTCATAGAGGAAGGCATCGTAATCAATAAACTCCACATTCCTTTTCCTCGGGACGAGGCTCACTGTTTTCATGGCCAGATCTATGCCGAGAACCTGCTCAATTTCCCGCTTCAAGATCTTCATGTCAATGGGCTTGGATACATACCCATCCATTCCGGCATCAAGACATTTCTGCCGGTCGATGGTCATGGCATGGGCGGTCAGGGCGATGACCGGAATATGCTCACCGCTCTGCTTCTCCCTTTTGCGGATCAGGGATACCGCCTCGAACCCATCCATTTCCGGCATCTGTACGTCCATTAAAATGACATGAAAGGAATCCTCCCGCAGGGCATCGAGAACCTGCCTGCCGTTTTCCGCCGTGGTCACCCGCCATCCCTGGGCGCGGATCAGTTCAACGGCAAGGACCCGGTTGATCTCCTCATCCTCAGCCAGCAGCACATTGAGCGTATGCAGGTTTTCCCTGATGGAATGCCTGGTCACCAGGGGCAGGTCCATAACGGTGTCTCCCGGCCTGCCCAGTACCGTGCGCAGGGCCTCAAGCAGCTCGGTTTTACTCACCGGCTTGAGCAGATAGGAGACAATGCCGGCTGCCTTGCAGCGCAAGGCGTCACCACGCTGGCCGGCGGCAGTCAGCATGATGATCCTGGCGTTTGCGTCAATATGGTGCAGCTTGTGCGCTGCCGCAAACAGCTGATCATGCTCTGGCAGGGAATCCAGAATGATCACGTCAAATTGTTTCTCAGCAGCCATCAGCAGGGCATCGTCAGCGGAACCGGCAATCAGGACATCCCTTGTCCATTCATTCAGCATCTCCTTGACAACAAACCGTCCGGAGGCCTCGCTGCCAACCACCAGAAAGGACATGCGCTGCAGATCACTGACCGGCAACTGCTCAAATTTCTGTGTTTGCATGGCCTGGGTCTGCAGCAGCAGGGTAAAATGAAAGGTGGTTCCCTTCTCCGCCTGACTTTCCAGCCATATTTCGCCACCCATCATGACTATCAGTTCGGCGCAGATGGTCAGACCGAGCCCGGCGCCGCCATGCCGGCGTGATGAGGAACCGTCGGCCTGGCTGAATGCCTTGAAAATCTTTTCCCGCATCTCCGGGGCAATGCCGATGCCGGTATCCGCCACGGTAAAATGCAAGGCCATGTCCCTCATCCCTTTTTCCAGCTTGATCCTGCCGTGATACTCATCCGGTTGGGCCTGCCTTACCGTAACCGCAACCTTGCCTTCACTGGTGAATTTGATGCCGTTGCCCACCAGGCTGACAAGAATCTGACGCAGGCGCCCCGGATCGCCGATGAAACCGTCAATCAACCCATGCTCTATTTCATAGGTGAGCTGCAACCCCTTGTCGTGTGCCTTAAAGGCAAGAATATTCAATGAATTGCCGATAACATCAACCAGACTGAACGGGATATGCTCCATTTCAAAGGAACCGGACTCGATCTTGGAAAAATCAAGTATTTCATTGACCACATCCAGCAGGCGATTGGCGGATGTTCTCACCATTTCCAGAAACCGGCGCTGATCCGAAGAGAGTTGTGTCCCCAGCACCAGATCGGTCATGCCCATTATGCCGTTTAAGGGCGTACGGATTTCATGGCTCATATTGGCCAGAAATTCGCTTTTGATCTCGTTGGCCGCCTCGGCCTCCTCCTTGGCCTGCCGCAGAGTCTTCTCCGCCAGAACAACAGCACTGATATCATAAACATCTTTAATGATCCCCAGGAACTCGCCCTGTTCATTGCGCAGAGGCAAAGCCCTGAGCCGGCAGGTGATCAATTTCCCGTCCGCCCGCAGTTTCTCAAATTCAAAGTCAACCCTTTGCCTGCCATCCCGCAGAAGAGCAACGGGACACTGGTCGGTATGACAGAACGGAGAAGGGAATTCCACATAGCATAGGCCCCCCTCCAGCATTTCCTTTTTCGCCCCCACCAGATCAGCAAAGACATCATTGACTCTTATTACCTTGAAATCCTTATCAATCATGCACATGCCGTTGCCGGCCGTCTGGAAAACCTGGTCGAGCAGGCTGTGGGAATTTCTCAGTTCGCTGATAATGGCGCTGCGCTCCTCTATTCTTTTTTCGCAGATCTTGATGATTCTGCGCGAAAAGAGCAGAAAGAGAGACGCCATGGCAAGACTGGTCAGGACAATGACCAGCCAGGAGAGATTCAGCATCTTCTCCATCGCGCGGCTTTCCGTCTCCAGATATCTGCCGGCCCTGTCCGTCAAATTCTGCTGGGCGATCCGTACGTGCATGAAATCCTGGAATACATGGTCCTTCAGCCTGTCTTGCTCCTGTTCCAACATGATCCGCCGGCGGTGGAAATGATAAAAGCCGCCTGTACCAAGGGAAATGATTGCCCCGCCCGGGCCCTTCTGATAATTTTCCCCCCAGAAACTTATGGCAAATTGATCGAGCAGCCCGGCAAGAGCCGTCAACTCAGCCGGCAGATGCCGGTCGAGGAAATGCATGCTGTCGTCAATCTCAGCCAGCAGCTTCTCAATGTGATTGATTTCTATATTGTCCAGATGTGCCTGGTCCTTCTCCATGGCAATCAATTCACCCAGCACGGCAAGGGTGTCCACATCATGACCTATCCTGGCAAGGGCGACCAGAACCTCATTTTCTCCGATCTCCCGGGGCCGGGCCGTCCCGCTTTGCCGGTCTTTGCCGACCAGACGTCCCCGTCCCTCTTCAGCTTTTTTCCGCTGCCTGCTCTCAAGGCCGGCAACTTCCTGCTGTATCTTGGCCAGCAGATCGTGATGCGCCCCGGCAACCAGCGCATTCTCATTGAGCAGCTGATTATAGCGGTCACGCCAGGCAGCGCTCTGTATCCGGTTTTCCTGCAGCCGCTGCAGGGCCTTCCTGAAATCTTCGAAAAATTCGCCGATTCGTGTCTTATCAGCCAGATGCTGGTATTTACCCAGCACGTGCGGAAAATCCGACTGTTGCGCCACCCCCGCCTCAAGCTGTCCTTTTTCAAGGAGCTGATTGATAACGTCACGTTCCTGCACAACAACCCGGTTGACATCCTTTTCCAGAGAAAGCATTTCCTGCTGCAGGGAACGGTAGAGATCCCTTTCAGCATTAATTTTCATGAAGGACCACCAGTTAAAGACAAGAATAAACAAACCGATGCTTAGGCCGAAGAAGACGACATTTCTGAGTAGACGTGGGGAGTTATCAAAGGTGAGTGACTTATCGAAGTGCTTCATGCAGTTAATTTATAGCAATTGTTATCAATGGTAAAGCAAGAAAAGAACATCTCCCGGAATTTGCCTTGCCATGTGCCGGTGTTACCAATAGAATTAGAGAAGTACCCCACCTTAACCGGCACAGGGTTTTCCATTATGAATGACAAGAATTTTCCCCCCATCACCAAGGGTAACCAAAAGGCCCGCCTCATCCGCTTTCTTGTTATTTTCCTGCCGGTCATCCTTGTTCTCGCCATTCTTTCCATCACCTTTTACGAAAAAGAATCAGCCGCCAGAGAGCAGCTGCTGATAAGTAATGAAATGTTCCTGCTGGAAAAACAGACGGACATCTTGAAAAGCTCCCTCAAATCCGTTGTCGCGGACCTGCGGGTGCTTTCCTCCCATCAGGAGCTGCTTGCCTTCCTTGAGAATGGTGCAGCAAATTCTCTCACCGCACTCTCGAACGAATTGCTGGCCTTCTCCACCCACCGGCAAATCTATGACCGGATTTGGTTTATTGACCGGCAGGGCATGGAAACCATCCGCGTTGACTACAACTACGGGGTGCCGCAGGTTGTGCCGCAAGACGAGCTGCGGCATGCGGGAAACCGCGACGATTTCAGAAATACCCTCAAGCTGAAAGCCGGCGAATTCTCCATGTCGCCATTTGTTCTTAACAGCACCATGGGCAGAATCGACAATCCGCCTGTCCCGGTGATTACCTTCGGCATCCCGGTGTTTGACCGCGCCGGCCAGCGGAGCGGCGCCATCTTTTTAAACTATCTCGGCAACCAGCTTCTGCAACCGCTCAAGAACCTTGCCGAAGATGGCCGCAGATCCGTTTACCTCCTCAACCGGGCAGGCTACTGGCTGCTTGGCCCGACTGCCCAGGTGGAATGGGGCTTTCTCTATCCGGGCAAGAAAGACCAGACCTTTCAGGCCCGTTTTCCCGCGGCCTGGGAAGCCATCTCCGGCACCGGAAAAGGCCATGTTGTCGAGCAGGCCGGTCTCCTCACCTTCACGACCTTCTATCCGCAGTTGAGTCTTCTTGAGCCAAGCAGGGCCTACCTCAATGCTGACGGGCCATGCGGGTGTTATGCAGGGCAAAGTGAGGATTATTACTGGAAGCTCATTTCATTTGTTCCAGCGTCATTCCTACAGGGCGACGCCTCTTTTCCCCTGGGCAGGAACCTCTTCTATATCGACACCATTCTCCTGCTGCTCTTTGCCGGCACTGCCTGGCTGTTAGCCGGGACAATAAGCCAGCGCAATGCTGTCCGGGAAAAACTGCAGGAAAAGGAAATTCGCCTGCAGACACTGCTGGATAACGCCACCGAAGGCATCATCACCATTGATGACCAGGGGAGCATCACCTCATTCAACCCGGCAGCTGCCAGGATATTCGGTTACAATCCGGAGGAGGCAATCGGCCGCAGCGTGAAGATGCTTGTTCCCCAGCCGCTCGCGGCAGAGCATGACGGCTATATCAAACAGTTTCCGGGCGGCGGCAAGGCCCGCATGACCGGCAAACAGCAGGAGGTAACCGCCCTGCACCGGGACGGCACAACGATCCCCCTGCTGCTGTCGGTGAGTGCCGCAAGAGAAAATGGTCAATGGATTTTCACCGGCATGGCCCGTGACGTTTCCGACCGCAGCAAACCAGGGAACAATTCGTGAAAATGGCTGATGACGCCCTGTCCAGGGCCCAAAAGGCGGGCGGCGACAAATCGGTTCTTTTTTAAACAAGCGCCGCAGCAAAGGCGGGTTTTATGCCCGCCCTGCTGCACTGTGGCGAACAGGGAGAGGGAGGGAGACATGGCAGCTTCCGACGTTATGCTCAATGATTACCGGGTAAGTATCAAGGAAATCAACCGGCTTTTCCTGGTCGGTCTTTTATTTGCCCTTGCCTCCCATTTTTATGTGATCGAGCCCTATTTCCAGCTCAAAAGCAAGGAACAGTCCCTGCAGAACTCCCTGCCCGCCATGGAGCAGTCACTCAATGTTATTATGCGGGATGAGGCAAAAATAAGCGAGGCGAAGCAGTCTGTCGCAGCGGCGTTGCAGCAAATCCGCGACAACCTTCTCCAGTTCCCGGATCAGCTGCGGGACGTTCTTCCCGATATCCAGAGTGCTCTCAATCTGCGGGGCTCCCCTGCACCCGGCCAACCAGCGGTTGCTGCCCCCGATTTACCGCCATACGCCCAGTTTAATCAGCAGCAGTACATGCAGCAGGCACTTCCGGGGAGCACTATCACTCTGCCGGGGGAAATCAACAGCTTTGAGGCGGCGGTCAACTGGTATGTCAATGACTGGTTTGCCCGGCTGCTTGCCGAACTGGAAAACAGGGTTGTCAAGCCGGTGATTGATCTGGACAGCGCCGGCAGCACCAATGGCGCCAGGGATCTGCATGAGATATGCACAAATGCGGTTGATGCGGTGAAAAAACACATCAACGCCATTGACCCCGATTTCTGGCATTCCTATGGCGGCAGAGGGGGCAAGGTGGACGTGGCCTCCGGTATCCGGGACAATATCGAGTCGGCCTTTGCCCCCCTGGAAAATAAAGTGTTCGAGCTGCTTGAGGAAACGAACCGGCAGCGCCAAAGCCAGGAAGAAAAACTCGCCATGTTGAATATGACCATCTCCGACACCAGGGAAAAGATCACCTTCCTGTCAGACCGGCTCAAGGCCATTGAGTCGCCTTTCGGCCCTCTCCCGCTCAGGATGACCGATCTTATCAAACTCTTTCCTTTTCTGCTTGTTGCCCTTGCCGTAAAACTTGCCTTTGTCATGCGGGAGGGAGCTCTCCAGAAATCACTGTTCAGACAGATGAATGACCGCCCGAATGATACAGCCGCGCAGCTGCTGATGCAGTACCAGCTGCGCTCACTGCTGCTTGCGCCGGCAAGCAGCCCGGCATCCCTTGCGGCAATGGCCGCCTGGCTGACGGCGCTCCTGGCTGTTTTCATCCGTTCCGCCTGGCTGATCAGCAGCAATCCGCAAGTCTTTACCGGTGGTGGGGAGCAGCAAGCCCTGGCCCTGAATCCTCAACTCTATCATGCCGGATTTCTTGCCGGACTGGCGCTGCTGACCGGAGCAGGGGCAATCATGCTGAAAATATGCTGGCAGTCCGGGGCGGGGGCAAAGACCGGCCAGCGCCATAACAGGTGAGCCCGGCCGGCCTGTGCTATTCTCCAGCCGCCTCAGCCTCGCTCCTGTCCATTGCTCTGGCCTGCCAGCGTTCCCGCAGTTCCGGAATATTCCTGCTGTGGGTAAGAATGACCAGTTCATCGCCCTTGCGGAACCTTGTTTCCTCGTCGGCATGGAAAAACCTGTCATCACGATAGTAGCAGACCACCTTGGCTTCATCCGGCAGTTTCAATTCCCGGGCGGTCACCGCATCCTCCTCTTTGGCGATCAGGGTGAAAAACCTGGCCTCATCCTTGATGACCACCGACAGCTCAAGATCCTCCACCCCGCTGATCATGTCCTCCAGGTGACGGCTGATGGTGCGGGAAGGAATAATGGTATCCTTCAACCCCAGCTCCAGACAGATACTCTCGAGCTGGGGATCGGCAATACTGGTCACCACCCGTTTGAACCCGAGGGAACGGCCGACAAGACTGGCGATGACGTTTGCCTGGTCGCTGTTGGACAGACAGACCAGGACGTCGGTCTGCTCGGGGTTGACCTCCCGCAGAATATCCGGCCTGCTCCCGTCTCCCTGTAAAAAGCTGCAGTCCAGCTGGGGGGACAGTTCGCTGATCTTGACCTTGTCGGTCTCGATGATGACCACCTCATAACCTTTGCTGATCAGCGCCTTGGCCGTACAAATGCTTACCTCGCCTGCTCCGACGAAAACAATTCTCATTTTACCTCCATTCTTCTGCCAAACCATGTGCCCGGATAGAGCAACACCAGCCAGGCGATGATTTCCAGCCTGCCCATGAGCATGTCGACGCATAAAATCCCCTTGAGCAGCGCAGGCAAAGCTGTACTGGTTATGCCAACCGAAAGCCCCACCGTCCCTGTTGCCGAAACCACCTCGAACAATGAATCAAGGGGATCATAACCCATTGCCACAAAAGCCAGCCAGGAAAGCGCGACAACAGCGACAAACAGCAGAATGAGCAGCAGCGCCTCCTGCATCTCATTGCCCTCCAGCACACGGCCCTCCAGCCGGGGTTCGACCACGGCGTGCCGCGGCAGACAGGTCCGCACCAGGATAAAACGAAAAACGCTTGCCGCAATCAACAGCCGTAACAGTTTGAAACCGCCGGCGGTGGACCCCGCTCCTCCCCCCACCAGCATGGAAAAAATAAGGATCAGCCTGGAGCCGGCATTGAGTTCCGTACACGGCATGGAAGAGAAACCCGCGGTTGTCTGGGCTGAGACGGCCAGCAGAGGGGCATGGTGGAGTACCCTGGACCAGGGCATGTCACTTCCCGACCGCATGCTGGCCGCCAGCAGCAAGGAGATGATGACAGCTGCCAGCAGCAGGGCCAGCACCTGCAGCAGATCACCGGGCATCAGGTGTCTGCGCCGATAGACCCGGTGGTAGAAGGCCAGCGAAACCGCCCCGGCCAGGCAGAACAGGCTGCACCACAGCTGGGCCGGCCAGGCGAATACGCCGAGACTGGCGTCGTAAGGGGCAAAGCCGCCGGTGGAGACGGCGGAAAAGGTATACAGCACCGCATCAAACAGACCGACTCCGACCAGCAGCGCACCCAGGATGCCGATAACGGTCAAGGCGACATAGACTTTCATGACCCGCCGGGCATGGGCCCTTGTGCCGCCGACCAGATCATGGGCCTCGGCCTCGGTGACAGCCAGCCCTTTGGCCACCAGACCCGGTTGCATCACCAGACCCAGGGAAAGGATGACGATGCCCAACCCTCCATACCACTGCATCCAGGCCCGGGCAAAGAGAAAGGTGGCAGGCGCCCCGCTCAGGGTGGCCATGGTGCTCAACCCCGTGGTTGTCACCCCGGAAACGGCCTCAAAAAAGGCATCGGCAAAGCTCAGTCCGGCAGCCATCATGGGGAAGGTCATCATGAGCGGTGTGAACAGAAACATGAGAGCCACCAGCACCATGCCTTCATTGGCCTGGACACTGGAGGGGGCCGGCAGGCGGGAAAAGGTGGTGCCCAGCACAATGAGGGCGAAAACCACCAGGCCAAAGCGCAGGCTCATATCCCTCTCACCAAAGAACAGGGATACGGCGAGGGTCACCGAAGTCAGTGCCGCGAGCACAATGCACAGTTGCCCGAAATACTTGAAAACCACCGACAAACGGACTGCATATCTGAGTTCTGCCGCCTGTTTCGTCACAAAGGAAATCCCTCGCCTTGAAGTCCGGGGAAAACAAACACGTCATCAATTCATCCAGATGCGGCGCCGGGAAGGTCGCTGCAGGGTTGCCCTGCTCTGCCGCCCGGCTATCGAAGGCAGCCGATGCCGGCGGCATCAACATCTCTCCTGCGCCCATTTTACCTTATTCGGCAAAAAAAACTTCCAGATTTTTGCGCAACTCGGCCAGCATCTCCTTGAAAGGGGCCTCCTCCTGGCGCATGGCGGCCGTTTCCACCTCGTTTGCCAGACGGGCCAGGTCATCAAGAGAAAAATTCAGAAGAATTCCTTTCATGCCGTGGGCCGCGAAATTGAGCTTGGCCATGTCGCCGGCGGCCTCTGCCCGTTCCGCCTCCTCAAGATGATCCTGCAGACTTTTCACCGTGATCTTGACAATATCTCTGATCTTATCCGGATTCAGGTTGTATTGCTGCTGCAGTTTGTTTTGCACGGCCTCAAGTACAGTGGCAGTGACGATAGGGGCGGCTTCCGGCTCTTGCGCCGCTGCTTCCGGCCGCCCCTCTGGGCCGAGGCCGGCCAATTTGTCAATAACCGCATAGAGAGCCGCGGCATTGAACGGCTTGGTCAGATAGGCATCCATGCCCATCTCAAGGCACTGCTGCCTGTCTTTTTGCATGGCATGGGCGGTCATGGCCACCACCGGCAGGTGGCCACCGCCATAGTGGACGCTGATTTTCGCAGGCAGGCCCGCATTTTCCTTTTCATTCAGGAGCGGGTAAAGCTGCCGGGCATCATCGGGCCTTCTTTCCTCACAGAGACGGATAATCTCTGTTGCCGACAAACCGTCCAGCACCGGCATCTGCAGGTCCATCAGCACAAGATCTATGCTGTTTGCCGCAAGAAGACGGAGCGCCTCCACCCCATTGGCAGCCTCAATCACCCGGCATCCTTTCTTGGCCAGGAGAATGCCGGCCAGCTCCCGGTTGATCTGGTGATCTTCCACCAGCAGAATATTCAGCTCCGCGGCAATACGATCATGATCCGGTCTCGTTTCCCGGCTGTCTTCAGGCTGTCTGTCGCTTACGGCAAATCGTATGCAGCGGGCCAGTTCATCCTTTTTAAAGGGCTTCATCAGGAAAAAGCATTTATCAAGTACCTGGCACCGTTTTGAAATGCCTCTTTCCACGGAAGACGACAGAAGAATAAAAGGCATCATGGCCCCGCCAAGGCCATGGGCCAGCTGTTCCGCCAGCTCCAGGCCATTGAGCCCGGCCATGCGATAATCGAGAATCAGCAGGCTGTATGGCTGGGAGGCCCGGCTGGCCCGTTCCACCTCCCGCCTTGCCTCTTCAGCCGAGGCCGCCTCAGCCACAGGAAAATTCCAGCCTCTTAACAGTTCCTTGAGGATGTAACGATTCGTTTCATTATCATCCACCACCAGCACCGGCAGCTTCGCCGTATCAACATGGAACGCTGACGGCTCCTGGCCGGCAACGCCCAGGCGGAAACGGGCGGTAAAACGAAAGACGCTGCCGCCCCCCGGGCTGCTTTCAACCCAGATTCTGCCGCCCATCATCTCCACCAGTTTCCTGGCAATGGAAAGACCAAGGCCGGTGCCGCCATGCAACCGGGCCACCGAACTGTCCGCCTGGCTGAAGGTGTCAAAGACCATTTCCTGCTTGTCGGCCGGAATGCCGATGCCGGTGTCCGAAACAGAAAAATGAAAAAGCTGCATGTTTTCTTCCGCAGCATCCGCTTCGGCCCGCTCGCCACGGACGACAATCTCACCCTGCCTGGTGAATTTCACCGCATTGCCCACCAGATTGAAGAGGATCTGGCTGAGCCGCAGCTGGTCACCGACAATATTCACCGGCATGTCGGCCGGCAGATGGGAAAAAATCTCGACCCCTTTTTCATGGGCCTGCGCGGCAAAAGTCTGCACACAGGTCTCAATGGTTTCCCGCAGATCAAAGGGCAGGATCTCCATTTCCAGCTGTCCGGCCTCAATCTTGGAAAAATCAAGAATATCATTGAGCAGACCGAGCAAATTCTTGGCCGAACCCTGCACGGTATTGAGATATGACCGCTGTTCTTCGCTCAGCTCAGTCTGCAGGGCAAGGTCGGTCATGCCGATGATGCCGTTCATCGGCGTCCTGATTTCATGGCTGATATTGGCCAGAAATTCACTTTTGATGCGATTGGCGGCGGCCGCCTCATCCCGGGCCGATTCGAGACTGTGGATAAGCGGATTGACAATGGTCAGCAGCACGGTTGCCCCGGCCAGCAGGAGCAGCAGGGCTGTCCCCGCGGACAGATAGCTCGCTTTAATAAAAGCGGACTGCATGTCATCAATGGCGATTTTCGCGGCCAGCCCCCAGTCGGTGCCGGCAATATGGGTAAAGGCCACCAGCACCGGCACCCCCAGGTGATCAGTGACCTGTTTGACCCCGGTGTTGCCTGCAATGGCCTGGCCGATGGGTTTATGGCTGACCGCGGCAAAGGGAACCGGCGCCATCTCATTGCCGCGGGAATTGGTGAAAACAACCCTGTCACCCACCCTGCGGGCGATAACAAACTCCAGGGAAGCACTTCTCCCCTCGTTATTGCCGGCAAAAAAAGAGGCCAGGCGTTCGGACTGTTCGGCAATATCGGCCGCATGCCGGGTAAGGGACAGCAGAAATTTATTTTTGTCAAAACCGTCGGCCTGGTGGTTGCGGAAGGAAAGGGCCTCCGCATCTATGACAAGGGCTTCCAGCAAATTCGCCCTGCTGATGGTCATTTCCAACAGCCGGACGCCCTGTTCCCGCACCGCTGTTTTGTAGAGGAAATAGATGCTTCCTCCGACCACCAGGGAGGTGAGCAGAAAAATCGTCGTACTGAATATGGCTATTATTTTCTGTCGTTCGTTCATAGGCTCTGCATGCGGTTCATGACTGTCGCAAAAAACAGCTTGGCACAAAAAACAGCAAAAGTATCGAATTATCTTGCACGGTTCAGATCAATGGCAGGTTGCCAGCCAAGCCAGCAGCTATCCGCCCTGTCATGCAGAATAAAATGGCTGCCCGCAACTGCCCGGCTGCCCATGGCATCCCCTTCAGGCGTTGCCAGGGCAATACCCCCGGCAACGATTGCCTCAACGGATTCCGTATCAATCTGGACCCCGGAAAAAAGACCCGCATCCACTCTGATGCCGCTTACATTCCAGAACACGGTATTTTCATGGATCAGGGCGTCATAGGGAGGGTGGATATTGACATAAACCCAGACCTGCCGGGAGTTCGGCGCAAGATCAGACCCGGTTACACGGCCGACGGTTACCTGCCGGTAATAAACCGGGGAATTCCTCTTCAGGGAGCCGAGGGTATCGTTTTCCAGCACAAGATCAAGGCCGCTGCTGCTTCGCTCCCTGGCGGGTGGAGCGTCCAGAGCGGACAGCTCGGAGGTGATCTCTCCATTACCGGGCGTTACGGCAATGTAAGGACCCATGATCATCGTATCAAGATTACTCACCCCGGAAAGATGAACTTCCGGATTGACCAGCCAGACAAAGGTATCATGCCGGAAAAGCCGTTCCGCCCCTCTGTCAATCACCGCCTCAGCCACGATGGATTGCATGTCCGCCCCATGCCTCACATCCCTGACAGTGCCGACTCTGATTCCCTGGTATCTGATCTCTACCCCCTTTCTGAGCCCGTTGGCTTTGGCAAAATGCAGAGTCACCCTGCCCTTATCAGCGCTCTCGGCACTCTGATAATCATCATAGAGGATAAAGAGGCAATCAGGTGCAACCGCCTCGCCTTCAGCCGGGTTATAAAATGCGATGCCGCCGGAGACAATGCTCTTGAGCGAATCCGTCTGCACCCGGATGCCGTACAGACCGCCATCCACGGTGATGCCGCTCGCATTGTAAAATCTGCTCGTATTCCTGACCAGATGGGCATATTTTTCGGCAATGAAGACATCAAGGACAATATTCTGTTTTTTCTCATCAAGATGGAACCCGGTAATCTCGCCCACCTCAATCTGTTTGAAGTTAACAGGAGAACCGATTGACAGTGATTGCAGACTCCCGGCCTCCACCTGCACCCTCAACCCCTTTGGCTTGAGGGAAGAAATGGCCTCCGTTGCCTCACGATAACTGTCAAACACGGTGAATGTTGCATGCTCTTTTGCCGCCGGGGCCGCGGATTGCTGCTCCAGGTTCCTGCCGGCAAACGCCACGCCGCCGGCAAGAATGGATGTCACTGTTTCGGTTTCCACCTTGATACCGTCCAGACTGGCATCGACCCGCATGCCCCCGACTTTCCAGAAAACGGAATCGGCTTTGACCAGATGGCCATATTTTTCATGGACAAAGATCTGGGCCTGCACATGATTGCCGTCCGGGGCAAGATCAAAGCCGGTTATCTCCCCGACCTGCATTTTCCGGAAAAGAACCGGTGCGCCCAGGGAAAAGGACCGGGAGTTATCGGCAATAAGGGTAAACCTTCGTCCAGGCTCGAGAATTTCTTCGGAATTCGGCTGTTCCTGCACAACGAAACGGTCACAGAATTCACCGCCGCCGGGCTTGAAGGTGATATAGGAACCCTTGACCAGGGTATCAAGATTTTCCACCCGGTTGACCGACAGCTGCGGCTTGACCACCCAGAACCTCGTCTCTTTCCGGAGGACAAACTCCGTCTGGGGTTCCATGAGTATATGGGCGGTGACACTGTGCTTCTCATCCTGGTTGAATGTCAGACTCTTGACAATACCGCTCGCAAACCCCCGATATATCACCTTGGAGGAACCGGCGGCAAGACCCATGGCCGAGGGCAGTTGCAGGGTCATTTTGATGCCGTAGTCCGCCTCGTCAAAATCCCTGTACAGGTGATAAATATCCCCGTTTTCCGCAGGGGGACTGTCCTTTTTCTCTTCCGGAGTGTACAGGCTGATACCGCCATAAATGAGGGAGGCCATACTTTCCAGATGGATCTTAAACCCGGCGAGATCGCCTTTCAGGGTAATGCCGCTGCTGTTCCAGAACCGGGTTTCCTTGCGGGCAAGATGCTGGTATTGCGGTTCAATATAGGCGTTGATGGTCACTCCCTCCTCATTATCAAGGGCATATCCCTGCACCGAACCGATGGCGATATTTTTAAAAAAGATCTTTGTTCCCCTCTGCACCGACCCCAACTCATCCGCCTTCAGCTTGAAATGCAGACCAGCGGCGGTTTCCGGCACCGCCGGCGCATGGGGCAATCCCGTGAAATCCCGGCAGGCAACTTCACTCACCCCCTTCTGCACCTCGATGTAACTGCCGGAAAGCAGCGTATCAAGCCCGCTGATCCTGCCGGCCGACACCTCCGGCCTGACGATCCAGAACTTAAGGTCTTCGACCAGGCTGTCTTTGGCCTTGCTGTCCACGTCAATGGCCAGGGCCACGGTCTGCAGGCCCTGGTCCACCGTAATGTCACGGACAATCCCTACGGGAATGCCGCGATACATCACCTTGGTCTTACCTGCGGTAACGCCTTCCGCATTGTCAAAGTGGACGACAATGCCAACCGGGGCTTCATGAACCCCTTTGTACAGCAGCCATCCACCGATAAGCAGGGCGACAATGGGCAATATCCAGATAGGGGAGATGCCTCTTCTTTTCTTTACCTCAGGTGTCTGCATATCTGAAAATTTCCTTTCACGCATCCCACAGCAGCCGTGGATCAAAAGTAATGGCGGCAAACATGGTGCTCAGCACCACACCGGTGAAATAGGTTGCGGCCGGCGCCGATTCGATGGAGGTCAAATAGCCGAAATTCACCAGAACCTGAAGCAGGGCAATGACAAAAATATCAAGCATGGACCAGCGGCCGATGAACTCTATGACGCGAAACAGCAGCGCCTTGTGTCTGAGCCAGCTTTGCCACTGGTAATGGATTGACAGGAGAATGAGGACAATGCCGATGATTTTAAAACCGGGGACCAGCACACTGGCGGTCAGAATAATGATACCGATGCCATAAGCGCCTTCTTCAAAAAAATAGCTGATTCCATCGAGAATGGTGGAATATTCCGCAGACCCCAGAAAATCCACCTGCATAATCGGCAGAACATTTGCCGGAACACAGAGAATTGCCGCGGTGATTACCAGGGCCCAGGTGCGGTTTATGCTGTTGGGCTTGCGCATATGGACATCCGCCCCGCAGCGCGGGCAGACGGGGCTTCTCTGTTCATACTGCTTCTGCCAGGGGATGAGTTTATGGCAATCATGACACAGGGCCAGCCCCGCGGCCCTGGCAGTCACCAAATCGCGCATCTTGGTCATGTCCTTCTCCTCCTCAGAGCATGTCCGCGGCATCAGCTGTTTTTCTGCTCAATGAGCCGCCAGAAAAGATGCTCATCCAGCACCACGGAAGAACCGAGGGCGACCCACAACAGCCCGAGAAAACAGAAGAAGCCTGCATCGTACCGGATGTACGCCATATGATACATCTTGACGATGGTCACCAGGATGCCGACCATATACACCTCAAGCATCCCCCATTCATCGAGATGATGGTAGCAACGCATGCACTGGGCGAGACCCCGGGGAAAAAACCGCAGCTTGAGGCTGAGGGAAACCACAAAAAGAAGGGACAGCTTGATCAGGGGAAAAATAAGGCTGGTTAAAGCCACCATTATTGCGACAAAAAAATATTTATGCTGATAAAGCGCGACAACCCCGTCATAGATGGAAGCACTTTTCTCAAATCCGAGGGAATCCATGGTCATGAGCGGCATGAAATTGGCCGGCAGATAGAGGATGAGTCCAGAGAGAGACAGGGCGAGGGTCTTGTCAACCGAGTTCTTTTTGGAAGAGTAAAGCATGTGGCCGCAGCGTGGACAGACCGCTTTCTGACCACGGGCAATGCCGACCTGGTGCAGCAACAGATCGCAATCCGGGCACGCCAGGACATTTTGCAGATCTGATTTGTCAATTTCCGCTTCCATTCCTCACGTTCTCTCATAAAAAAAACTGCAACCGGGGTCCGGAACAATGAAGCAGGCCCGCAGGCTCGTTACATCTTTCATGTATGCCGGGGGTTTTGTTCATTCCATATCTCAAATCAAGATAAAAAAACGAACAACCCCGCAAGGGGGTGGAAGGCACGCGAGCAACGGCGGGCATTACATGTGGACTACGCAGGGGGGCCTGCGGCGCAGTCGATACAGTTCAATCCCCCGCAAGGGTGACAAAGCTGCCGCTTTATTCCGAAATGGCATTACATTTCTTTAATCTCAATAATCTGATCCTTATTGACCCGGACATTCTTGCCGTCAAGCGTTTTGTACTCATAAAACCCCGTATCCTGATCAAACTCCGGCTCATCGGCCATCTCAACAACCGTGCCGTCCTTGAGCATCATTCTATAGGGTGTTGAACAGGCGGCAAGCGCCATGAGGGTAAAAACCGCCATACCGATAACTGCTGCTTTTTTCATATCATCATCCTCCAAAAACGACTACCCCCTGACTGGCAGGAGCCCTTCCTCATCAATTATTCTGCTGCTATAATCAAGCCGACCATATCATTGCTGCCGAACGAACCCCATTTCTTTACTTGGTCGGAATATTATCCGTATTCCATAAATTTTCAAGAACTATTACTAATAATTCTTTAATGTTAGCAACAGCTTTTCACACAACAGCCGAGGGGCTAACAGAATTTTTTCCCGTCAATGAGAAACCGTTCTATTTCCGGGCCGGGCAAAGGCCTGCTGATGAAATAACCCTGGATTTCATCGCAGCGCTGCTCCTGCAGAAAGGCCAGCTGCTCAGCGGTCTCCACCCCCTCGGCGATGGTTTTCAGCCCCAGGCTTTTCGCCAGGGCAATAATGGCCTTGATGATGGCGGCATCATTGGCGTCTGTGGTGATATCCATGACGAAACTGCGATCGATTTTCAAGGTGTCGAGAGGCAACCGCTTCAGGTAGCTCATGGACGAGTATCCGGTCCCGAAATCATCCACCGAGAGATTGACGCCCAGCTCCTTTAATTCAATCAGGGTATCATTAACCTGACTGACATTCTGCATGATGGCGCTTTCCGTCAGTTCCAGCTCGAGATAACGGGCGGCAAATCCTGTTTTCTGTAAAACCTGGTGCACCAGCGAGGCCAGGCTCTGCTGCTTGAACTGCAGGCTTGAGATATTCACACCCATGCGCAGCGGGGCAAAACCGGCCTGTTGCCACTGCACCGCCTGCCGGCAGGCCTCATGCAGCACCCACTGGCCGATATCAATTATTAATCCCGCTTCCTCGGCAATGGGAATAAACATGGCCGGCGGCACCATACCCAGCCGGGGATGCTGCCAGCGCGCCAGGGCTTCCATCCCGGCGACCTTGCCGGTCAGCAGATCTATCTGGGGCTGGTAATAAAGAAGCAGCTCATCTCTCTCCAGGGCTTTCTTCAAATCCGTCTCAATGCCGAGTTTTTCCATGGTCCGCTGGTTCATCTGCTCGGAAAAGTACTGAAAGGAATTCCTGCCGCTCTCCTTGGCATGATACATGGCCACATCGGCATTCCTGAGCAGCATATCCACGTCCTCGCCATCACTGGGGAAGAGGGTGATGCCGATACTGCCCGAGATATAAACCTCCTGCCCGGCGACCCTGACCGGCTGACTCAGCAGATCGAGAATACGCTGCGCCACCCGGCCGGCATGTTCTTCCTCATCAAGCCTGGTCAGCAGGATGGTGAACTCGTCCCCGCCCAGCCGCGACAGGGTGACCCCGGGCTTGCCGGGCAGGCAGGCCTTGGCAACGATATCCGACGAACGGATGCTGTCCGCCAGGCAGATGGAAATCGCCTTTAACAGTTTGTCGCCGGCACTGTGGCCCAGGGTATCATTAATGCGTTTGAACCGGTCAAGATCGAGATACAGCAGGGCGACTTTACTGTCGTCCCGCTGAGCGGCAAACAGGGCCTGGTTGAAATGCTCAAGAAACAGCTGCCGGTTGGGCAAGCCGGTCAGCCCGTCATAATAGGCCAGGAAACGGATCTTTTCCTCGGCATTGATCCGCTCGGTGATATCCTGCACCGTGCCATGCATGCTCACCGGATTTCCCCGCTCATCATGCACGACATCGGCCTGTTCATGCACATTGCGGCAAGCGCCTCCGGGCAGCACGATGCGATAATCGATACTGTACGGTTTTTTGGCCTGCAGCGCCTTATGCACCAGATCTCTGACAGAGTCGGCTTCATCCTGATGCACCCGTTCGAGAAAGGTTTTGTACGTGGCAGCCGGCTCCGTGGATGAAAAGCCGAAAATCCTGTACATCTGGGGGGAACAGTAGACGCTGTTCTTGTCAATATCCCAGTCCCAGTTGCCCAGACTGGCAATGTTCTGGGCAATGGACAGCCGTTTTTCACTCTGGCGCAGATTACGGAAGGCCCGGCCGGCCCGCAGCAGATAGCGGACCCGGTGGGCGAGCAGCGGCCAGTTGACCGGTTTGGTGATAAAATCGGTGGCGCCGACGTCAAAGGCCCGGCGAATGGAGGCAAAATCCTCAAGCCCGGTGACAAGAACAATGACGGCATCCTGCCCGCCGGCAAGCTTGCGCATCCGGGCGCAGGCGGTAAACCCGTCCATCTTCGGCATCTTCACGTCCATCAGCACCAGATCGGGGGAACAACGCTCAAAAACGGCAAGGGCCTCCTCGCCGTTTTCCGCCTCCTCCACCACCAGGCTGTTGCCGTGCAGCGTTTCCCGCATGAGCAGACGCTGGGCCATGTCATCATCAACAATGAGAACAACGGGTTGTTCCCCGGCGGCTCCGTTCTTATTCATCGCTTGTCTTCTCCATCTCCTGGGCCAGGGCCGATATCACCTGTTGATATGTATCATCCAGCCGGTCGAGCAACTCCCCGGCCGCATCGGGCTTTCCTTTGCCGCCCAGTTCCTCCAGCTCCTTGCACAGTGAGGCAAGCTCCGTGGCCCCGAGGTTGGCACTGCTGGTCTTGAGACTGTGGGCTGCTTCCCGCAACGCCGCCGCATCGGCTTTTTGCACCGCCTCATGAATGGTGCGCAGAATTTCAGGGGAATTTTCATTATACATGACGATAATTCTGTCAAGCACGGATGGATTGTCCTGGCGCTGCATGGCACGAATCATGTCCAACCTTTTCTGATCAAGAAAAGACTTTGTCTGCGTCTCCCCGGCAGGGGCATCACTCTCCGCCGCGGCAGCCGTGGCCAGCTGCGACGCAATGGGAACCGCCAGCCATCTGCCCAGCATATTCTGCAGATCATTCATGTAAAAAGGCTTACCCAGAAAGTCGTCCATGCCGGCCGCCTGACATTGCTCCCTCACCCCCGTCTGCACATCTCCGGTCAGGGCGATGATGGGCACCCGTCCCTTTGTCCCTTTCTCTGCTTCCCGGCGCCGGATTTCTGCGGCAGCGGCAAATCCGTCCATCTCCGGCATATGGCAATCCATGAGGATCAGATCAAATTCCTGCCGGGCCGCAATATCCAGGGCCGCCCGGCCGTTTTCGGCCACTTCCACCCGGCAGTTCATGTAATGCAGCATCTCACGGGCCACGTCCTGATTGACCAGATTATCTTCAACCAGCAGGATGCGGGCACGGAAAGGCAACGACTGTACACCGGCAGGGCCGACGCCTTGCTCCCCACCTTCTCCGGCAGCGGCCGCGACGGCTTCTTCCCGCAGGGTGGAGAGACAGCTGAACAGCAGACTCTGCCGGACCGGCTTGCTCAGATAGAGATCAACCCCCGCCTCGGTCGCCTTGACCGATTCCTCATCAAAAGGCGCGGAACTGAGCATCAACAGCAGAAGATCTTTCTTGCCGTATTCCCTGCGGATATGCCTGGTGAGCTCAATGCCGTCCATCTCCGGCATATGCCAGTCAAGGATGGCGACATCATAAGGTTTGCCTGCGCCTGCCGACTCCTGCAATTTTTCCAGGGCCTGAAAACCATTCTCCGCCGTGTCGCAGCTCATGCCCCATGACCTCAGCTGGTTTTTCAGAATGGCACGATTGACGGCATTATCATCGACAATAAGCCCCCGCAGGCCAACCAGGCTTTTCATAAGCTGCTCAACGTCGCTTTTTCCCTCTAACGGCTGGCTGAGCAAAGTAACGGTGAACCAGAAAGTTGATCCCTTGCCCGGCTCACTGTCCACCCCTATTTCCCCCCCCATCAGCTGCACCAGCTTGCGGGAAATCGACAGACCAAGGCCGGTCCCGCCGTATTTGCGGGTGGTGGAGCTGTCAGCCTGGGAAAAGGCCTGGAATATATGTTCCTTGATTTCGGGGATGATACCGATACCGGTATCCTGCACCGCAAAACGCAGGGTGACCTCATTGCCCTTTTCACGTAGCGCTTCAACATGCAGCATCACTTCACCGGTCTCCGTGAATTTAATGGCATTGCTGAGCAGATTGACGATAATCTGCCGCAAACGGTTTGAGTCTCCCTGCAGCACCTCGGGTAGTTGGGCAGGAAGAACAGGTATCAACTCAAGGCCCTTGAGATGAGCCCCCTCCGCCATCATCTCCGCCGTATCCTCCAGCAATTCGCGCAGATTGAAAGTGTGACTCTCCAGTTCAAGCTTGCCGGCCTCGATCTTGGAGAAATCGAGAATGTCATTGATAACCCCCATCAGGGAGTCAACAGCCCGCTGGATGGTCTGAATAAAGCGCAGCTGGCGGTTATTGAGCCCTGTGCCGCGCAACAGCTCCGTCATGCCGAGGATACCGTTCATCGGGGTGCGTATTTCATGGCTCATGGTGGCCAGAAACTCGCTTTTTGCCCTGCTTCCCTGCTCAGCCGCCTCCTTTGCCTGCTCAAGATCGCCAACCAGTAAGGCCAGTTCCTCATTGGCCCTGGAAAGCTCCCTGGTACGTTTCGCAACCATCCTCTCCAGTCCGGAACTGTATTCCTGCAGTTCCCCGTCCCGGTGCTGGACTTCGCTGATCATGTCGTTAAACCGGTCGATCAAGGTGCCGAACTCATCGCTGCTTGTCTTCCTGACCCGCACCGCATAATTTTTCTCCCGTTTGACCGTGGCCATGGACTGCATCAAGTCCAGGAGGGGCTCGGCGAACAATCTCTGCAGTCTGGCCGCCAGGGCGAGCACGACGAGAAGCGTTATGACGACAATGACTGAAACAACCGTATAGTAGGCACCCAGCCGGCGGTCAAGCAACTGCATATCATCCACCAGATGAATGGCGCCGACCAGCTCATGCGCACCATGCTGATTTTTGCCGATGCGGACCGGCCGGATGACGTGCATGTGGTTGGTGGACATGAAGGTGATCACCCCCCTGGCCTCCAGCTCCGCAAAAATTTTCATTTTGTCAGGATAGCGCCTGAGCATTTCGTCAATGATTTCCACTTCATTTACCCCGGGCCTGTGGTAACTGCTGAAAACATTGCCCTCTGTGTCATGCAGCAGGGCAAGGACGATTTCCGGTTTCGCAGCCAGCGAATGCAATATTTCCCGCGCCGTCTCTTCATCCTGAAATGCCAGCACCGCCCCGCTGTTGAGAGCAATGATGTCTGCCATGGAAATGAGCTGCCGGGAATAAAACTTGCCGGAGTTTGTTTTTTCATAAATTACCAGGGATGTGGCCACAAGGGCCAGGGCCAGGAAGGCGGTAAAACCCATGAGAAGGAAAAGTTTTGTCCTGATGGAAATATCGCGCAGTCGTGACATTATCTGTCCTCAGTATTTCTTCCGGCAATAATGGCCGCAAGCTTCAACAGCATGTAACTCCGGGTCGGTTTCTGCTGTCCGGTCATTTCCGGATAAACTTCAGCATGGAGATTTCCATCTTGAGATGATGCAATTCATCACCCCGCCAATACGGGCAATATCCTCAAGTTCAGAACTCCTGATGTCGTGACGCAATTTCAATAGGTTATGCCACCATCAGGGATTCTGTCCTGTTACCAGTTTAAGTGCCTAAAGTGCGCTAAAGTACTTAAAGTGCCTAAAGTTAAAGGAGTTATCTGATCAAATAGTACCGCAATTTCAAGTATTTTAGGCACTCTTCTCGAACCGCAATCGAGTATCAAGGTAAAATCTGCCGGGATCAGGTTATCTAAAATTATCAAAGATATTATAGCAGCTGCAAAAGAGAAGTAACAGCTCTTTGACATATGCGCAAATTGTCCGACCTGTTCAGATATATGGCTTCCCTCGGCAACAACAGGCAGCAGGCAGAAAACATGTTGACTAACTCAAATAGCCATTTTAAATACGCACTACATCTATTTTACTTGGAGACCGCCATGGAGCACCAACGCAAAGACACGATCCGCACCCGCCGACATCTGCTTTCCGCGGCAAGCAGGCTCTTTGCCGAAAAGGGTTTCCGGGACAGCACCATTGCAGAAATCTGCAACCGGGCCGGAACCAACGTGGCGGCAGTCAATTACCATTTCGGCAACAAAAAAAATCTCTATGCTGAATCCTGGCGCCACTCCCTCAGGGAAACCCTGAAAGCCTGTCCGGCAGACGGCGGCGTCAGCCCTGATGCCCCGGCCGAACAGCGGCTGCGGGGCAGAATCAGATCACTGCTGCAGCGGATCACAGCCCCCGAGTCTCATGAATTTGCCATTATTGACAAGGAACTGGCCAACCCCACCGGCCTCCTGAAAGAAATCCTGCAGAAGGAAATCAATCCCCAGCGTGAAGCGCTGCATGCCATTATCCTCGAGCTGCTCGGCCCCGAAGCCACGGGCCAGCAGATCCATTTCTGCCAGGCAAGTATTGTCGGGCAATGTTTCCACCTTATGCGGGTCAAACAACTGCTGGCAGACAATGCAAACGGAAAAAACGGTTTTGCTCTCCATGACCTTGATGCCTTTACCGACCATATCGTCACCTTTTCCCTGGCGGGAATCGCGGCTATCCGCCTGCAAGCCCGGGCCGGGCAGGACAATGCGGCCATGGTCCATGCCGTCGATGCACCGGATGAAAATGACGGCAATGGCCGATAACCTTACAGGATACCAGACAGGCAACCAGAGCAATACACCATGACCCCCCGGCAAAAGAGCACATACTTACCTGGCTGGCTGTTGACCGCCAGCCTCTGTCTCCTGGCACTGTTCTCCGTCTCCTGCACCACCGGCATCAGAGAGTTCTTTGCCCCGGTTGCCGTTCCCGAAAAATTCAGCGCCACCGGTCCGGAGGCGCTGGCCGACAGATGGTGGCTCGCCCTGCAGGACGAAAACCTCAATGAACTGATTGCCGAAAGTCTCTCCGGCAATCTCGACCTCCGCATGGCCTGGGACCGTCTGGAGCAGGCCCGCGCCACCGCCCGCAAGAGCGGCGCCGATCTGCTGCCCGGCCTGGATGGCGCAGCAGAATATACGCGCCAGACGGTGAAAACCGCGGGGACAGGCAGCGATTCCTCCTCAATCTACTTCCTGGGCCTTGCCGCAAGCTATGAAATCGACCTGTGGGGCCGGGTGCGCGCAGGCCTGCAGGCGGCAGAGTTCGATCTGCTCGCCACCAGGGAAGACCTGCAGGCTGTGGCAATCACCCTCTCGGCCGGGGTGGCCACTGTCTGGTACCAGCTGCAGGAACAGCGCCAGCAGATAAAGCTCCTGCAGGAACAGATCAAAATCAATGGCAAATATCTCGACCTGGTTACCAGCCAGTTCAGAAACGGTCAGGCCAGGGCCACTGATGTCCTGCAGCAGCGCCAGATACTGGAGGCTGCCAGGGGTGAGCAGATCAACGCCCGCACCAACGAAAAGCTGCTGGAACACCAGTTGGCCATTCTGACCGGCAAAGCGCCGGGCACCTTTACGCCACCTGTTGCACCAGGTTCAGCCTGCCTGCCGCCCATGCCGGATACCGGCCTGCCCGTGCAGTTAATCCAAAGAAGGCCTGATATCCGCAAGGCCTATTACCAGGTCCAGGCCGCCGACCAGCGGGTCGCCGTTGCCATTGCCGACCGCTTTCCCAGAATCAGCCTGGTGGCTGAGGCCCAGACAAGCGACACTAATCTCAGTGATCTCTTTGACAATTGGCTGGCCAATCTGGCCGGCAACCTGTCAGCCCCGCTGTTTGACGGCGGCCGGCGGGCCGCGGAGGTTGACCGCGCCAGCGGGGCGGCAGCCGAAGCACTGCACGGGTATGGCCAGGCTGTCCTCACCTCGTTAAAGGAGGTGGAAGATGCCCTTTTTGCCGAAATCCAGCAGGGCAATTTTCTCGCAAGCCTGGACAGACAGCTTGCCCTTTCCAGTCAATCCATGGAACAGACCAGGGAGCGTTACCTATACGGCGACATGGACTTTCTGCGCTTCCTCACCACAATCCTCAACCACCAGAGCCTGCAGCGCAGCAGGATCAGGGCCGGCCGCCAGCTGATTGATTACCGCATCAATCTTTACCGGGCCCTGGCCGGAGGATGGGAACTGGCTCCCCCACCCATGACTTCCGCTCAACATACAGGTTTTACACAGGATAAATAATATGCCCGACAGCCCGACCCCGGAAAAAAGACTCAGCAAGGCGGCGCGTGTTTTCTTCATCGCCGTTATTCTGGCCTGTGCCGGAGCCATTGCCGCATACTGGCTTTCCCACCGCCCCAAGGCCTCGCGCAAACCTCCCCAGGCCAGCGCCACCCTGGTTGAGACCAGCGAACTGCGCGCCGAGACCCACCAGGTACTGGTCAAAGCCATGGGCACGGTCATGCCATCGCAGAGCGTCGATCTCGCCGCCCGCATCAGCGGCGAAATTGTCAGCATCCAACCGGACCTGCTGCCGGGCGGCCGGTTTGAAAAAGGCGAAGAGATCCTGCTCATTGACCCCACTGATTACGAGCTCACCGTCCAGCAGCGCAGAAATGATGTTGCCCAGGCGGAGTATCAGCTGAAAATTGAGATGGGCAAACAGTCCGTTGCCAGAAGCGAATACCAGCTGCTCGGTGAAACAATCAGACAGGAAAATGAAGAACTCGTGCTGCGCGAACCGCAACTCAAGGCAGCCACAGCCGCCATGGAAGCAGCCCGGGCCTCTCTGCAGCAGGCACAGCTCGATCTCAGTCGCACCCGTCTTGTCGCCCCCTTCAATGCCCTGGTCCAGGAAAAACATGTGGGGCTCGGCTCCCAGGTTGCGGCCGGCAGCAACCTGGTCACCCTGATCGACACGGATCAGTACTGGGTGGAGGTGTCCATCCCCACGGACAGGCTCGACTGGATCAGCATACCGGGCACTAACAGCCGCACAGGTTCTGCCGTCCGCATCATGCACCTTTCCGGCTGGGGCAAGGGGGCCTTCCGCACCGGCACCGTCAAATCCCTGATGGCAGGGGTCGATCCGCAGAACAGAATGGCCCGACTGCTGGTGGAGGTGCAGGACCCCCTCTGTCTGCAGGCGGACAACAGGGGCAAACCGCAATTGACCATCAATACCTTTGTCCATGTGGAAATAACGGGGAAAACCCTGGCCGGGGCTTTCCGTATCCCCCGCTCGGCCCTGCATGACGGCGGCAAGGTATGGATCATGGCCGAACAGCATACCCTTGATATCAGGCCGGTGGAAATCGCCTGGGATGAAAACGAAGCCGTCTATGTGCGGAACAGTCTGCACGACGGCGACCGTCTCGTCACAAGCTCTCTTGCCGCACCGGTGCAGGGCATGGCCCTCCGGACAGCGGCAGCCAACCCGACGGAGCAGCGTTAATGGCAGGCAACCATTCCCCGGAAATCTCCAGAGGCGCCATTGCCTGGATGGCCGGCCATTCGGTTGCGGCCAATCTTATTATGCTGACCTGTCTCATCGGCGGCTTCATCTTCCTGCAGAACATCAAACAGGAGCTTTTCCCGGTTTTTGAGGTTGACACGGTGGAGGTGGAGGTTGTCTATCCCGGCGCCAGTCCCGAGGAGGTGGAAAGCGGCATTATTCTGGCCGTGGAAGAGGCGGTCAGCGCCCTGGACGGCCTGGAAGAAGTGACGTCCACCGCGTACCAGGGCCTGGCCGTCGTTGAGGTCAAGGCCCTTACCGGCGCCGATCTGCAGAAGCTTGCCCAGGACGTGCAGAGCGAGGTCGACCGCATCACCAGTTTCCCCGAAGATGCCGAAAAACCGCAAATCACCGTCCTTTCCAACAAAAGAGTCGTTCTCTCCGTTGTTCTCTACGGCGATACGGCGCCCGCCTCCCTGCACGAACTGGCGGAACAACTGCGCGACCAGCTCCTGCAGGACCCCGGCATTACCCAGGTTGACCTCGCAGGGGTCCGTCCTCTGGAGATCAGCATAGAGGTGCCCCTGGAAAATCTCCGGCGTTACAATATCACCCTGGAGGAGCTGGCCGACCGTCTGCGCAATGCCTCGGTTGATCTGCCCGGCGGTTACATCAAGGCCCAGAGCGGAGAAATTCTGATCCGGGTCAAGGAGCGCCGTGATTTCGGCCGCCAATTCGCCCGGCTGCCGGTCATCACCAAAGACGACGGCAGCCAGGTGCTGCTGGAACAGATCGCCACCACCCGCGACGGCTATAGCGACACTGATTATTACGCCACCTATAACGGCAAACCGGCGGTAATGATCAATGTTTACAGCGTCGGCGACCAGACGCCGATCCAGGTTTCCAAGACCGTACGCCGCTACCTGGAACAGCTGCAACCGACCCTGCCCACCGGCATTGAACTCAATGTGCTCCGCGACCGCTCGGAGATCTTTGCCCAGCGTATCGACCTGCTGCTGCGCAACAGCGCCATGGGCCTCAGCCTGGTCATGGTGGTGCTTGCCCTGTTTCTCGAATTCCGCCTGGCCTTCTGGGTGATGATGGGCATTCCCATCTCCTTTATGGGGTCCTTTATCCTGCTGCCTTTTTTTGACGTGTCCATCAACATGATCTCCCTTTTTGCCTATCTGATCTGTCTGGGTATTGTGGTGGATGACGCCATTGTCGTGGGTGAAAACGTCTACCACTACCGGCAGTCCGGCCTTGCTCCGCTGAAGGCCGCCGTCAAGGGGGCGCGCGACATGGCCATGCCGGTCACCTTCTCCATCCTGACCAACATCACCACCTTCATGCCCCTCTATTTCATCCCCGGCACCGACGGCAAAGTTTTCAGGGTCATCCCGCTGGTGGTCTGCACCGTTTTTGTCGTATCCCTGTTTGAAAGTGTTTTCGTCCTGCCGGCCCATCTTGCCCACCAGAAGGAAAAAAAGAGAAGAGGCCTGGGAGCATTTCTGCACGCCCGGCAACAGGACTTCAGCACTGCTTTCAGCAACTGGGTGCATAACCGTTACAGCCCCTTTCTCTGTTTCGTTCTCAACTACCGTTACCTGACCCTGACCATCGCCATTGCCGTGCTGGTGCTGACCATTTCTTTTGCGGTGAGCGGCCGCATGGGCATGGAAATGTATCCCAAACTCGAATCCGATTTCGCCCGGGCAACGCTGACCATGCCCTACGGCATGGCCGTTGAAAAAACCGATGCCGTGGCCCAGCGCATGCTGCAGGCCGCCAGACAGACCGCGGTGGAAACCGGCAGTGAAAAGGAACTGGTGCAGGGTATTTTCACGGAAACAGGGCAGGGAGGCAGCCACAAGGCCCAGATGACGGTCTATCTCGCCCCGCCGGAGATCCGCGACAAAATCATGGGAACCGCAGCTTTTACCAAAAGATGGCGCGAACTGACCGGCGAGATCACCGGCATCAAATCCCTGCGCTTCGAATCCGACGCCGGCGGACCAGGCTCCGGCAACGCCATCACCATTGAATTGAACCACCGGGATCTGGACGTGCTGCAGCGGGCAAGCAGAGAACTGGCGGACGAGCTGCAGGCCTATCCTCTTGTCAATGATGTGGATGACGGCTTCACCCCGGGCAAGGAGCAGCTTGACTTCACCCTGCTGCCGGAAGGCAAAAGCCTGGGATTTACCGCCAGGGAAGTGGCCCGGCAGATAAGGAACTCCTTTTACGGCGCCGAAGTTCTGCGCCAGCAGCGGGGCAGAAACGAACTCAAAATCATGGTGCGCCTGCCGGAAGCGGAACGGATCTCCAAATATCACGTTGACGAACTGATGCTTCTCAGCCCTGACGGCAAAGAGGTGCCCCTGCGTGATGTGGTGCAGATCACCCGCGGCAGGGCTTTTACTGACATTTCCCGCCGCAACGGCAGACGGGTGGTGCAGGTGCAGTGCGATGTAACGCCGCGCAGCAAGGCCGGAGAAATCATCAACGACCTCCAGCAAACCGTGCTGCCTCAGTTGACCGCCGCTTACCCCGGCCTGCGCTACAGCTTTGAAGGACGGCAGGCCGACATGAGGGAAAATATGAGCAACCTCAAGATCAGTTTCCTGCTGGCCATGCTGGCGGTCTTTGCCCTGCTGGCCATCCCCTTCCGCAGCTATATCCAGCCGTTCATCGTCATGGTGGCCATTCCTTTCGGCATTATCGGCGCCATTTTCGGCCATCTGCTGCTCGGTTATTCCCTGAGCATCATGAGCCTGCTGGGCATTGTCGCCCTCTCCGGGGTGGTGGTGAACGACTCCCTGGTGCTGGTCACCCGGGCCAATGAACTGCGAAAGGAACAGGGCGGCACGGCACGGCAGATTATCCAGGCGGCCTCGGCCCAACGTTTCCGGCCCATCATTCTCACCACGGTCACCACCTTCGGCGGTCTGGCCCCGATGATCATGGAGACATCCCGCCAGGCGCGCTTCCTGATTCCCATGGCCATTTCCCTCGGCTTCGGCGTGCTGTTCGCCACCATCATCACCCTTGTGCTGGTGCCATCCCTGTATGTCATCATTGACGACATACGAACCATTGCCTGCAAAAACTCATGAAAACTGCGTGCACTCCTGCCGGCACACCTTCCTGAGCCCGGTGCCGCAAAAAGAAAATCCGTCAAAAAGCGCCCGTGACCGTTCGATTTTCCTTGCGTGGCATAAAATTCTCTGGCAAAGAAAATATCATACACGCAGATAAGGAGCAAAAAAAGACGGTCCGCGCAATATATCATGTTGGCCCATCAACCGCACCGGCTGCCCCTTCGCCGCCTCGGTTTCACAATTAAACATTATGAAACAACCTCTTTTACCCCCTTCCGTTTCAATAAGGAAAGGCGTTTCAGCCGCTCGAAACAACAATTACCGTTCACTATTGTTTCATCTTGAACCATCCCACCAGAAAGCGACCACCGGTCCTGCAAAGCACAACATATTGATTTTACATAACTATCCGAACAAAGCATCTCCAGGCACATCATTTGCATATTTTATAGATATCAAAATTAAACTGCGCAATACATCTATTTAATTTTCCAAAAAGGAGCAGCCATATGCCAGCAATCGCCCTGTTTTCCAGTACTTTTACCAACGAAACAGAAATCATAAGCGAGCTGTCGACTCTTACCGGATCACAAATTGTCAGCGACAAAGACATTATTGCCGATGCCTGCTCAAAGTACAATGCCGACAAAAACAAACTGGAACAGGCCCTGTACGCGAAAATGTCGGTGTTCAACCAGTTCACCCTGGAGAAGGAAAAGCATCTCGCCTTATTGAAATCCACCCTGGCGGAAAAGCTTGGTGAAAATGAACGATGTATCTATTACGGCTTTATTACCCTGCTGATTCCTGCCCGGGTGAGTCATGTCCTGAAGGTACTGATTGCCGGCAACAAAGAACAGAGGATCCAGCGGGCGGCAGCCACCGGTATCGCCGAAAAAGAGGCGAAACGCCTGATCCACAAAAGCGACGCAAGCGCCTTTGAACTGACCGATTTTCTCTTTAAAAAAGAGGCCTGGAACCCTTCCCTTTATGACATCGTCATTCCCGCCGACCAAAGCACCACCAAAAACATCCTGCAGGTTATCCTGGAAAATCTGCATAAAAGCGCCGTGCAGAAAACCGACGCGTCGGCGCAGGCCATCAAGGATATGGCCCTTGGCGCCCAGGTTGAACTGGCCCTGCTCGGCAAAGGCCACAACATCGATGTTGCGGCTGCCGGCGGCAAAATCCTCCTTACCGTTAACAAGAGTGTGCTCAATTTCGGCAAACTGGAAAGCGAACTGACCGAGATTGCCTCTGCGGTGGGCGGCGTAAAGGCCGTTGAGGTGGCAAAGGGCCCGGACTACAAAACCTCCATCTACCGCAAACAGCAGTTTGAACTGCCCTCCAAGGTTTTACTGGTGGACGATGAAAAAGAGTTTGCCCAGACCTTGTCAGAACGGTTGATCAGCCGTGATGTCGGCTCCCATGCGGTCTATGACGGGCAACAGGCTTTGGACCTCATCAATGACGACAAACCGGATGTCATGGTGCTCGATCTGAAGATGCCGGGCATTGACGGCATTGAAGTGCTGCGGCAGACCAGGAAGACGCATCCCAATATCAAGATTATCATCCTTACCGGCCACGGCACGGAAGAGGACCGGCAAACCTGTATGGAACTCGGCGCCTTTGCCTATCTGCAGAAACCGACCGATATTGAGAAGCTGTCCGCCACCATTTATGAAGCATACAAAGAGATAGCGGAATCGGGCAAAATGGCTTCCACAGGCGGCGCGAGCAGCCGCAACGGAAGATATGGATGAAAACCTGCAGGGGCGGTTCGCGAACCGCCCCTGCTAAGGGACTCGTAAAATACTCATATACCTGGATCGCGCCCGGATTTGGGTTAGATTTGGCTGCACCGATTGAGCAAAACCGCAGGCGTAGCAGGGCTACGGTGAGGATTTTGCGATTGAGGCGCAGCCAAAGACCTCGGTGCCCCCTTGTGGGGTGTGGCCCGAAGACGGGATGCGTTATGGTAAATTGGTATTTTCCGAGTCCCTAAAACTCTACAGGAGAAAAATATGGAGGAAAAACTGCAGGCCAGAGTGCTGTTGGTCGATGACGAGGAGGAGTTCTGCAACATGCTTTCCGAGAGGCTTGAAACCCGGGGCCTCAAGGTGAATGCCGTGTTGAGCGGCGAGGACGCGGTCAAACGGGTGGAGGAACAGAATTTTGATGCGATCATCCTGGACCTCGCCATGCCCGGTATTGACGGGATTGAAACGTTGAGGCGCATCAAGGAGAAACGTCCTGATCTGGAGATCCTCATGCTGACCGGGCACGGGACAGTGAAAAGCGGCATCGAGGCCATGAAGCTCGGCGCCGAAGATTTTCTGGAAAAACCCGTCGACATGAAAGTCCTGCTGGAAAAGATCAGCGAAGCCAAACACAAGCACATGCTGATCCTGGAAAAGAAAAGCCAGGAAGAAGTAGAGAACATCATCAGAACAAAAAGCTGGTAACCGGCCTAACCTCTTAATTGGGGTTAGGCATTGCAGGTTTGCCGGAAGGCATTGACTGTTTTTTCAAAAGGAAAAATACGGCACAGGAAAATTGCGTCCTTTTCTTCGGGAAAAAGCAGGCGGGCCCGCCCCGGCCTGCAAGACAAAATGACAACATTTTCCCAACTTCAAGGAGAACAGCTGTGGCAACAGACATTCCGATTGTAAGAGACTACACTATCCCGCTTGAGCGTTACCCACACCTGAATGAGAAAAAGACCCTCCGCGATGCAGCAAAGGTGATCCACTCTTTTACTGCCGGAGAAAAAGACCAGCTCAGGTACGCCGACGCTCTTATTGTCAATGACCAGAACCAGTTGGTGGGCCGAATCACCGTGACGGACATTCTCCACGGCCTTGCCCCGCAGCTGGTCGAGGCGACAAAGGTAAACAAATTCGAAGGAAAAACCGCAGATTTTCCCAATCTGGCGCTGCTGGTGGAGGATTCCTTTTTCAAGGAATGCTCCCTGCGCTGGAGCAAGCCGGTGGGCAGCTTCATGTCCCCGATTGAGCATACTGTCTCTGCGGACACCCATCTTTTACAGGCGTTGCTCGTCATGCTCAACGCCAGGGACTTCAACCTGCCGGTTGTTGCCAACGAAGAGATCGTCGGCGTTATCCGCCTGGAGGAGATATTCAAGGCGATCAGCAGCCACTGCAACCTGTAATCATTCATGACAAATTGATGAGAAGTGAGGACTGATACAATGACACAAGTAAAATCGGAAAAAATGGGTTTACCCGCAAAAAAAGAGCCGTTCGACTGGAAACGGCTCCTGTTCATGTCCATAGGCGTGATCCTGTTTGTGGTGGTTTATTACTGCCCGCCCTGGCCGGATGCCATCGATCCCATGGGCAAGGCCTTTGTATTATCCCGTGAGGCCAAGGGCGCGCTGGCTGTTTTCTGCCTGGCCGGCACCTGGTGGGTGTTTGAGGTGGTGCCCATCGGCGTCACCAGCCTGTTGATCGGCGTGCTGCAGGCGCTGTTTCTGATCCGGCCCGCCAAGGTGGCCTTCAAGGATTTCATGGATCCGTCGGTGCTCTTTATCTTCGGCTCCATCGTCATCGGCATGGTTTTCACCAAAACCGGGCTGACCAAGCGGATCGCCTACAAGATGCTGGCCATTGTCGGCGAGCGGACCAGTATGATCTACCTGGGCTGTTTCATACTCACCGCGCTCCTGACCCACATCATGGCCCATACGGCGGTGGCCGCCACCATGTATCCGCTGCTGATGGCCATCTACGCCATGTACAGCGAGGATGACAAGCCGACCAAATTCGGCAAGGGACTGTTCATCGGCATGGCCTACGTGGCCGGCGCCGGCAGTATCATCACCCTGCTGGGCGCGGCCCGCGGCGCGGTGGCCCTTGGTTTTTACAAGGACATCATGGGCAAGGAGGTCAGCTTCTTTGAACTGACCTGGTACATGTTCCCGGTGGGCTGGCTGATGACCTTTATTCTGTGGGGCTTCTTCATGGTCTTTCTGAAACCGGAAAAGGCACGCATTCCCGGACTGCGGGAAAAGGCGAAAACCATGCACAAGGCACTGGGAGCGCTCAGCAGAAACGAGATCATGACGGCAACAATTGTGGTCGGCGTCATCGCCTTCATCTCCATGCTTTCCTTTGTTCCATCCTTGAAGGTGCTGGACAAGTCCGCCATCATGCTCTGCTCCACCATCCTCTTTTTCGTGTTCAAGATCCTTGACATCAATGATCTGGAGGCGATACCCTGGAACATCATTCTGCTGTTCGCCGGCGCCATGTCCATCGGCTTCTGCCTGTGGGACACCGGGGCGGCAAGCTGGCTGGCGGTCAACTGGCTGGTCATGTTCCAGAAGGCCCACTGGTTCGTCTTTGTCCTCGGCATCGCCTTTTTCGTGCTGGTGATGACCAACTTCATCATGAACGTGGCGGCCATTGCCATCTCGCTGCCCGTGGCGCTGGTTATCGCCCCTTACCTGGGCGTGGCGGGCGAGGTTATCCTCTTTGCCTCCCTGGTGACCGCCGGTATGCCTTTTCTGCTGCTGGTCGGCGCGGCGCCCAACGCCATCGCCTACAACTCGAAACAGTTTACCCCGGGCGAGTTCTTCGGCTACGGCGTTCCGGCCTCAATCATCCTGATGCTGGTGGTGGCCCTGGCGGTAGCGGTGATCTGGCCGTTGATGGGCATGCCCATTACCCTGCCGCCGGCCTCATGACAACCTGAAACAGAACGGTAAAACACCTTCAGCCTGCGGACGGCAGCAATGCCGTCCGCCGACCGAGGATAAATTTGCAACAACCCGACGACAACAATAACCGCAGCATTCAGACAGTTATATCATGAGAAAAAAGGAGAGAAATGTGAACCGGTTTCTTACAGCCATTTTTACGGCAGGACCACATCTGTTCCTGCCGGCGTTCAACTGGGCATCAGGAGTGCCTGGTGCCGACAGGATTGACCCGACTTCCCCATGGGATGGCAGGGTGAAATGCTCGGAAAAAAGGAGAAAGGAGAAAGGAGAAAAATTATGAGATTGGGGAAAATACTCCGGTATCTATCGGGGATTCTTATGGCGCTTGCCGCGCTTTGTCTGGTGACCGCCCTGGCCGGGGGGGGGCGGACGGCGGCTGCATCAACCGCTGAGCACGCAGTAACCGGCAACGTTGACATTCTGGATGTCTTCGGCACAATTGTCAATTCCCACGGCGTAGGCGTAGGCGATGCGGATATTGAAGTGGAGGTAAACGGCGCCCCCCTTGCCACGGGCAAACCCGGCGGCCATGGCGCCGGGGCCGGTGGGGTGAAAACAGAGCTGGACGGCACCTTTCAGGCCAGATTCGAGGTGCCGGCCGGCACGCTTGAAGGGGCGGACGTCAAGATCACGGCCCACAAGACAAGTTATGCCAGAGACAGTTTGACCGTCACCCGGGACCATATCGCCCGCACCGGCAATGAATACATGGCCCGGGCGGACGTCACCATCAAACGCGCCATGGGTCCGGCCTTCTGGATCGCCACCACGGTGTTTGTGCTGGCCTATATCCTGATTTCCTTTGAGCTGCTGCACCGGACCCTTGCCGCCATGCTGGGGGCGTCCATCATGCTGGTCATCAGCTACACCTTCGGCACCTTGAATCCCGAATACCATATCCTCTCCTATGAAAGCGCCATCAAGGCCATTGACATGAACGTCATCCTGCTGCTCATGGGCATGATGATCATCGTCGGCATTTTGAAGCATACCGGCATCTTTCAGTGGTGCGCCTATAAATGCTACCAGCTGGCCAAGGGCAACGTCACCGCGCTGGCCCTCATTCTCATGAGCTTTACCGCGGTGGCCTCCGCCTTTCTCGACAACGTCACCACCATGCTGCTGCTCACCCCGGTGTCCATCGAGATTGCCCTGTCCCTGGGTATTTCTCCCCTGGCACTGCTTATTCCGCTGATCCTGGCCTCCAATATCGGCGGCACGGCGACGCTCATCGGCGATCCGCCCAATATCATGATCGGCTCGTACGCCGGCCTGACCTTCATGGCGTTTGTCAAGAACCTGACGCCGACAGTTATCGTCTCCATGCTGGTTCTGTTCGTCTACTCCAAGATCGCCTACGGCAAGGAGTACGGCCGGGCCAAGATCGAGGATGTGCCGGCCTTCATCATCAAACTGCGGGAAGAGTACAGGATCACCGACAGCACGCTTTTGACGGTGGGCTTGATTATCATGGGCATCGTCGTCAGCATGTTTCTGACCCACGGCTACTGGCACATGGAGGTGAGCATCGCCGCCATGTTCGGCGCATCCCTGCTGTTTACCTACGGTCTGCTGACCAAGAAGATCAAGCTGCTCGAATTGATCGAAAAAGATATCGAGTGGACCACCCTGCTCTTTTTCGTGTTTCTCTTCATGCTGGTGGGCGCGGTGGAGGAAACCGGCCTGCTGGACATCATCGCCGACTGGGTGCTCAACCTGTCCGGCGGCAACCTGACCGCCTCGATCTGCCTCATTCTCTGGGTGGCGGCCATCATGAGCGCCTTTGTGGATAACATCCCCTTTACCGCCACCATGCTGCCCATTGTCGCCTATCTCACCGAGGTCATCCCCGGGGCGGCGGAAACCAATGTGCTCTGGTGGGCCCTGGCCCTTGGCGCCTGTTTCGGCGGCAACGGCACCATGATCGGCGCCAGCGCCAACGTGGTCACCATCGGTATCGCCGAATCGGCCGGCCATCCGATCAAATTTTTCGGCTTTATGAAGGTGGCTTTCCTCTACATGATTCTCAGTGTGGCCATTGCCAACGTCTGGCTGCTGATGTTCTATTAAAGGAGTGATGAATATGAAGAGCAAAATGTTATCAAGTTTTCTGCTGCCCGTGGAAGGTCCCGAGACCTTTGCGCGGACCGCCTGGCTGATGGGGATGATTGATGCCGGGCTGGGCGGCCGGATCGACAAGGTGAGCCTGCTGCATGTGATGGCGGGCAAATATCTCAGCACCCACATGGCCAATGTGGACGTGCGCACCGAGTTTATCCTGGAATCCGAGCTGTTCAAAAGGCTCAAAAAACAACATATCCAGCAGCAGATCGAGCCGAAGATGCAGGAGGCCCGGCAGCTGCTGGTGAAGGCCGGCGTCAAGGCGCCCATTGATCTCCGCATCGAGGATGGCGAGCCGGTGGGACGCATCGCCGAGGCGGCTGCGGACTATTCAACGATTATCGTGGAGAGAAGGGGTCTGTCGCCGATCCAGGAGGTGCTGGTGGGCAGCGTGACCGCCGGGCTGCTGCACCGGGACATCCATGCCAGTGTGTATCTGGTGGGCAAGATCGAGGGCAGGACGGAATGCCCGGCCGGCCGGTGTCTGATCCCGGTGGACGGATCAAACCATGCCCGGGCGGCCGCGGCCGAGGCCGCGGTGCTGCTGGCCGGCTGCGCCGCGGTGGTCAAGGAGGTAACCCTGGTCCATGTGCTGGATGCGGCCCGTTACGGTGAGGAAATCGACAAGGGCAAGGCGCCGTCCAAATCAGGCGACCAGTTGCTGGCCGAGGCCAGGAAGCTGCTCACGGACGGCGGGGTGCCGGACAGCATCATCTCCGAGGTTGCCAGGTTCGGCGATCCGGCCAGAGTGCTGGAAGAGGAGATCGGCAAACGGCCCAACTGCATGGTCTTCATGGGCCGGCGCGGCCGCAACGCGGTGAGCGAGATCTTCATGGGCAGCGTCAGCCGCAGGATCGTGCACCGCTGTCCGGACCATTTCGTCGCTTTGATCACGGCGGATTAGGTATTTTTCACGGCGCATCCGTGAAGCTGATCCTCCGCTTCACGGATGCTCATTTGTTTCACAGGTGAAACATTGGCGAACGCGCTCAAAAGAGAAACGGTAAACAGGGAAAAGTACCTGCGGCGAGTTGACTCCAGCTCCGCTCCGGGCAGGAGAATTATCAGGCAGGCACTGACAAAAGGAATTGTTTAAAACAATATTAAACATTATAAAACAGCTATCATGGCGCCCGCTGCATGGCTGCATCAGATTTAGATGAAACTTGAAAATGGACTCGTGGAACCAATGAAACTATCATCCCTCCATGAAATAGCTGTTTCAGAGCTGTTGAATGGTTTCCCGCATGCCATTGTCATACTGGATACCCGGCTTCGCGTGGTGGAAATGAACTGCTACCTGGAAGCCCTTACAGGCTATACCAGCGCCCAGGCCAGGGGAGTTTACGGCAGCTTTATTCTCCGCTGCAATCTGGGGCCCAAGAATCAACATTTCCACAAGGCCTTGGAATCAGGCGAGCCGATATCCATTGAGGGAAATATTATTAACCGGAATCACAAGAAAATTCCTATTCAGTTCACCATCTCTCCCCTCAGATCTGAAAGCGGCGGTCTTGCCGGGCTGCTCGTGGTGCTGGAGGACATCTCGGTCCTGCAGAACAAGAGTCAACGCATCTACGACGGCACAGAGGCAATCCTTGGCCACAGTCCCAAAATGCAGGAAGTATTCGGCCTCATGCCGGTTCTGGCCCATACCGACGCCTCGGTGCTGATCACCGGCGAGACCGGTACCGGCAAAGATATCATCGCCGAGGCCATTCACAAGGCATCCAAAAGGGCCAGGCATCCTTTTATCAAGGTCAACTGCGGCGCGCTGCCCGAATCACTGCTCGAGTCGGAGTTGTTCGGCTATGTGCGCGGGGCCTTTACCGGTGCGGTCAAAGATAAACCGGGCATGTTCCGGCTTGCCCATGACGGCACGATATTTCTGACGGAAATCGGTGATCTGCCGATGCCCCTGCAGGTAAAAATCCTTTCCGTGCTTGATGACAAGGAATTCTATCCGGTGGGCGGCACCCAGAAGCTGAAAGTGGATGTGCGCATTATTGCCGCCACCCATCGGGACCTCAGGGAGCAGATTCACCAGGGCAGATTCCGTGAAGACCTTTTTTACCGGCTTAATGTACTGCGTATCCACCTGCCCCCGCTGCGGGAACGTGAGGGTGATATCCGGCTGCTGCTCGACCATTTTCTCAGGGAGTTCAATTCAAAATTGAACAAATCCATCAAGGGGTTCACAACAAATGCCTACAACAAACTGTTGTCCTATGCCTATCCTGGCAACGTGCGCGAACTCCGCAATATCATAGAATACGCAACCAACATCTGCCAGGGCAAAAGGATCAGGTCGGAGCATCTGCCCCAATATATATTTACCCACCAGATCAGCAACAGCATGCCCCAGCCAAAGGCATACGACATCGGACAACAGGAGGAAATTTCCCCCCCGGAGACATTCAAACCCAGACCGGGCAACTGGAATGATATTGAGAAAGAGATGATTCTGCAGGCTTTGACCAAGACAAGAGGCAATCGTTCCCAGGCCGCCGAAATATTGGGCTGGGGCCGGACAACCCTGTGGCGCAAATTGAAATTGCACGGGTTTACTTAATTTTGATGAATTCGGATAAACTGAAAATTTACCGCAGAGGGCCCAGAGCTGACTGACTGGGGAAAAAAACTTTCGCTGTGCTCTCAGTGTGCTCCGTGGCGAAAAAAAACTTTTTTCCCAAGGGACATGAATACCGGTTCATCAATGTTATCAAACAAAAAAAACAGGACAACTGTGAATAAAAACGTATGAAAATACTGATTACCATCCAAGGGAATTTCGTGGCCCCGAGATTTGACATGGTATCAGAGGTTCTGATCGCGTCGACCGACGGGCAAAAGCTGCTCGAAAAACCAAGAACCATTCTCATCTCACGGCCTTCGGCGGATGAACTCTGCAGTTTTATCACCAAGGAGGATATTACCATCGTGGTCTGCGGCGGGATTGAAGAACGGCATCACAAATACCTGTCCTGGACCAAAAAGAAGATTTTTGACTCGGTTATCGGCCCCTATGCGGAGGCCCTGCAACTGGTTCTTGAAAACCGCCTTACATCAGGAACCATACTGCCGGGGGCTCTCAGCGATGAGGCCTGTCCATGAACATCCTGATCCGCTGGCTGGGCAAAGTTTTACCAGCCGACGAATACGGTATTGATGATGTGTCGGGCATCAATAAACGGTACAAGAGATTTCGCATCAATCTCCTGACCACCATGCTCACCATGTCCATAATGCCGGCCGTCATTACTGCGGCAATAGGCTATTTCCAATACCGGGATCTTCTCCAGACCACGGAAAAGGACCAACTGCTGTGGAATCTGGATGGCGCTCAGAAAACCATGCAGGCCCTGATCAATGAACTGCATTCCAGCATCGAATTCGTTGTCCGGGAAGACAGATGTGATGAAATCCTGGACCAGGACACCCTGGATACCATGCTGATCCGCCTCAAATTAAAATACAACGGGTTTGTCGACCTCGGCGTTATCGACTCCCGGGGAATCCAGCTGACTTATTCCGGTCCATACAAACTGAAGGGTTATAATTACCGGGTGCAGGAATGGTTCGACCAGGTGCTGTCCCACGGTTTTTACGTCAGCAACGTCTTTCTCGGCTACCGCAACATTCCCCACTTTGTCATCGCTGTCAGCAAAAAACGCCCGGATACGGATGATTACTGGGTGCTGCGTGCCACCATTAATGCCGACACCCTGCAGGAATTCATCTCAACCATCAACACCAAGGCCTCAGATGATATCTTTCTTGTCAGCAAGACCGGTAAACTGCAGACCTCTTCCCGTTATTTCGGCAACGCCATGGAGTACTGTCCAATCTGTGAAAGCTCCTCGCATGTTCGCGAGATTTTCAAGATGCAGCGGGGCATGGCTGATGTCCTGCAGGTCAGTGCCACTCTCGAGAATACGCCGTGGATGCTGGTGCTCATCAAAGAGAAGTATATCCACCAGGAGGCGTGGTCTTCATTCCGCCAAAGACTGCTGTTGATCATCCTGGGCTGCTCAATCGCCTGTCTGGTGATTTCCTATTCCCTTGCGACAATGCTCACCAGCCGCATCCGCGAAACCGACGAAAAAAGGCAATCACTCCTCACCGAAGCGGAGCACTCCAACAAGCTTGCCTCCATTGGCAGGCTGGCCGCCGGGGTGGCCCATGAAATCAACAATCCCCTGGCAATCATCGACCAGAAAAGCGGGCTGATGCAGGACCTGCTGGGACTTACCGAAGATTTCAAATACAAGGATAAATTTTACACATCCATCGCAGGGATCCAGAACAGCGTCAGCCGCTGCAAGGTCATTACCCACAGGCTGCTGGGTTTTGCCCGACGCATGGATGTTATCCTTGAAGAGATCAAACTGAACGAACTGATACAGGAAGTGTTGAATTTCCTTGAAAAAGAGGCCATGTATAACCATATCCGCATGGAGCTGCACTTCCAGGAAGACCTCCCCGAGATTTACTGCGACCGGGGCCAACTGCAACAGATCTTTTTAAATATTATTAATAATGCCATTGACGCCATCGGCAAGGACGGTCTCATATCGATCGACTCCAGGCTCCAGGGGCCCGACGTGCTGGTGAAGATCAAGGACAGCGGCCCGGGCATTCCGCCGAATATTCTGCAACACATATTTGATCCTTTTTTTACAACCAAGGCGCCTGGCAAAGGGACAGGCTTAGGACTTTCAATTACTTATGGGCTGGTGAAGAAACTCGGCGGGGAAATCACGGTAAGCTCCGAAGTGGGCAAAGGGGCTACCTTTGAAATCCGTTTGCCGGTTAAACCTGACAAATCAGCAGAGAGAGATAAAGATGAGCGAGATAAAAGTATTAATCGTTGACGATGAGGTAGAGTTCGCCGCAACCCTGGCAGAACGTCTTGAATTGAGAGACATAGCGGCGGAAACCGTCAATAACGGTAAAGATGCCCTGGCAACAGTCCTTATCCGGCCGCCGGATGTCGTCATCCTGGACCTGAAAATGCCTGACCTGAGCGGCCTGGAAGTCCTGCAAGGCATCAAGGCCCATGATCCGACTATTGAAGTGATCATGCTGACCGGCCACGGCTCCACCTCCAGCGGCATCGAGGGCATGGAACGTGGAGCTTTCGATTACATCATGAAACCCATTGATCTTGATCTTCTCCTTGATAAAATAAATCAGGCCTATGAACAAAGAAAAACCATCAGGTAACAGCCATGAAAGAAACCAGGGAAAACGAACTTCGCAGTCTGCAGCTTGAATTTTTCGGGCGGATACTGGCCGGATTTACCCACGACCTGAAAAACCATCTCGCCATCATCAAGGAATCAAACGGATTGATCAGCGACATGATTGACATGGGCAGGATAACGGACGAAATCCTTGCCCTCAAACTGCAGAAAATCGCGACCTCCATTCAGAACCGGGTGGTCCTGGCCACGGACATGGCCACCAATCTGAATGGCTTTGCCCATCGCCTCGACACGCCGCTTTCATCTTTCCAGATAAACAACCTGCTGGCAGAAGAGCTCACATTTCTGCGAAGATTCTCCCGCCTCAGAGAGATTGAGCTGAAAATCGAACTGCATGAGGGCCTGCCGGCAATCTACAGCAATCCATCCCTGGTGCAGTATGTTTTTTTCAAACTGTTCACCATGGCCTTGAAGAAACTCAAAAATCATGCTCTCCTTGAGGTCGCCTCAGGCGAAGACAATGGCGGCATGCTGATAACCATCCGGTTAAGCGGAGAGAAAGAAGACTTTGCCAAGCTGCTTGATGATGAAACCATGGGTATGATCCGGGAAGCCCTCGACACCCTGCAGGGCAAAGTTGCTGAATTGTCCCAGGCAGGTGCCGAAAAACTGGAGATCGGCTTTTTCGTCCCCTCGCTGGCCAAGCCGTAAAACCTTGGTCAGCCCTTGGGAGCACCGACAGGACGGTGCGGCAGCCGGTTCGCTTTCGCAGGAACCGCACCCTGCCGGACGCTGATCCCGCGCGGGCCGCTCCCACTTTATGATACATGCCATTGCCCAGGCGAGGCGGGAGCAATGGCATTTTTTTCTTTACCCCGCTTTCTTATCCGGCCTGCAAACAGAACCCCCAGACAGGCAACCGCCAGCATACCAGCCGACAGCCGGAGAAGAGTCCCGGCAAGCCCTGCTGTCCCACAAACCGCCCTTCCTAGCGCGCATGGTCGCTGTTCATCTGAATTTCTCATTGTCGCTTCTCCCCGGCCGGCGCCTTTTTTTCAGACTGAATTTTCTGACTGGAGGTACGATTGTTATGCCTTATTATATATTCAACTCGCCGAGTTGGCATAATCTATCGAAATCATGAATGATAAAACATTATTGTCCCTCGTCATTCGGGCAGATCCCGGATCAAGTCCGGCATGACGGACTGCGTGTATGTTTACACCATGCAACTTATTGCAAATGACAATCCCGGCAAAAAATCTATTCATCGGAATCTTGCAACCTCGCCAGCTTTATACGTATTTCACACTCGACCTTTTTTTTAAAAGCTTCCTTGATCTTAAAAACCAGATCTTCCGGATCGCAAGGCTTTCTCAGATAATCATAGGCACCGAGTCTCATCCCCTCAACCCCCAGTTCCCGAGAAGCATGCCCGGTTAAAATAATAGCCTCGGTGAGAGGCTTTAACTTTTTGATTTCCCGCAAAGTTTCAATCCCGTCAATACCCGGCATAATCACATCAATTATGGCCACATCGAAATCGGAATCCTTTATCTTTTCGATAGCATCCTCACCGTTCAGGCAGGTTGTCACATCATATTGCTGCCTGATCAGACGCTTGGAAAGATATTCTAAAAACATTTCTTCATCATCAACCAGCAAAAGCCTGGGGTTCATCTTTCTCATTCCTCACGAATTATGATGGCTTCGTAAAAAGTCCAGGCACCGAGTTTTCGTGACGATAAATCAGGAACTTATCATGCACTGTACGGCTGTCGAGAGGTTTTTTACGAGACAGTCAATTATGGTAGGCGCCATAATTTCAGAAGCCAGGAGTCAGGAGCCAGAATAAAACGTAATAACATCAATCATTCTGAATTCCGTCTCCTGTCTTCTGAATTCCCATGACGGAGATCGGCGCGGCAACTTTGTCACGAAAATACCGTTATTATAGATCAAGCCAGAAAGTTGATATTAAAGCTGTTCTCGTTTATCAGCTTGAGATTCAGTAATCATTCTTTTCCGTGTTTTTCGAAATTCAATCCCATAATCGCTGATTTTTTGTCTGAGAGTGCGGGGTTTGATCTCCAACATATCAGCCGCTTTGGACCTCTGGCCATTGGTCATCTGCAAAGCTGTCAGGATAAGGGACCTCTCCACTCTTTCCCTTGCTTTTCGCAAGGGTTCAATGCCGGCACAAGGCAATAAGGAAGATGTGCTCTTTGTTTCAGGAGACTCCTGAACACCAGTAAGGCGTTGATCAAACGCCTCTTCAAAAAAATCCTCAGGAAAATCTTCCTGGCGGATAACCGGACCTGAAGTCGTTAAAAAGACTCTCTCAATGAAATTCTTGAGTTGTCTGACATTGCCGGGCCAGCCATGTGAAATCAGGTAATCCACGGCCTCCGGGGTAAAGGTTGCTTTTTCCTTCTGGTACAGTTTGGCAAATCGTTCTAAAAAGTAGTCAACGAGATAGGGAATCGCCTCTTTTCGTTCTCTTAGAGGTCGAAGTTTGATCGGGATAACCTGCAAACGGTAAAAAAGATCTTTTCTGAAATTTCCCGCCTTGACTTCAACAGCAAGGTCTTTATTGGTAGCTGCAACAATGCGTACATCAACCTTGATGGGGGTTTCCGCTCCAATTCGCCGAAAGCATCCGTCTTCCAACACCCGCAGAAAACTTACCTGGTTGAGCAGGGAGATCTCCGCGACTTCATCCAGAAACAGGGTCCCCAGATGGGCCTGTTCAAATCTTCCTTTTGTTTGTCTGACAGCGCTGGTGAATGCTCCTATTTCATGGCCGAACATCTTGCTCTCAAATAAATCACCTGAAAGGGTGCCGCAGTTTACCGGAATAAAGGGTTTTTCCCTGCGGTTGCTTTTTTGATGAATAATACGGGCCAGGAGTTCCTTACCTGTTCCAGACTCACCATAGATCAGGACATTAGCATCAAACCGGGCAATCTGGCTCACGGTCCTGATAACCTCACGCATATGCTCGCTCACCACGACAAATTCCGGGAAGAGATCCGGTTCGATTTGACCATGTAAAGCTATCTTGGGAGGCCTCATGTTGTGATTACCCGGCTTATATTCATCGTAAGATAGGAGACAGGAGTGAGGAGTGAGGAGTGAGGATACAACATAAAAAATCAATCCTTCTGTCTTCTGCCTCCTGTCTTCTATCTTCTATCTTCTATCTTCTATCTTCTATCTTCTATCAATTTAACAAAGCGGCAAAAAAATGTCAATAATGAGAGAGTCGTTATTTTATCGGCATAAAATAACCGCTTTCCTGAAATATCGCGGCATTCATTGCAGAAAACAAAAAGTATGTTAAATCAGCAGATTAACAACTGTTTTGCACTCAACATAAAAGCTGGCATATCAGTTGCTGAGATAAGGCAGTAAAGCGCGGAAGGCGGTTATGCTTTCTTCAACATGAAAAAGGGATAAAACCAACCTGAAAATGATTTCGATAAATATGATACCATCGAAACGGATAAAAGATTTAATGCTGGATCTCAGCGATTTGAAACGGGTCTCGCCCCAGGCAAAAGTGGTTGAGGCGGTCAAATTACTTGATGAAAGGCGGCAAAGCGGAGGACTGCAGTTCCTGCTGGTTGTTGATGAGGTCGGCAATAAGGAGGAAATTCTGGGTAAATTTTCCATTGACGATATCCTTGCCCAGATGGAGCCGTCCGCCATGAAGATGGAAGAGCTTCCCATCTTCTGGCAGAGTCAGTTTTGGGAAGAATGCGAGGATATCCTGCAAAAAACGACCGGCTCCATTATGTCCCCCGTGAAGCATGTCATTCATCAAAGCGCCACCCTGATTGAAGCCGTCCATTTGATGAATTCCGGCAGAGTCGATTGGCTTCCGGTTGTGGAAAGCGGCAATGTTGTCGGTGTTCTTTTCAAAGAGGACCTCTTCAACGAAGTTCTGGCTGCGGCTAAACCAAAAAAAGATGAGCTGTCTGACGGTCCAGCATAAGGGTGCCTTCAAAATTTGTCATGCTGCTCGGATTGAGTTGCTGACAACATACACGCCTGCGCAGATGTTTCGGAAAGAGGGTTTCAATTGAAAACCGTTTCACTTTGGAACATAACCTTTTGATTTTACGACGATCTACACCATCGGTAATCAGCGTATTTTCTTGACAATTATTGCGGAAAATACTAAACGAATTCAATTAAGCCTCTTGCAAAATAAACAATGCGCCATATCGTCATTCCGGCGAAAGCCGGAATCCAGTCATTTAGGCCCATTTCTCCTGTTCTGGACCCCGGATGCAGTTTATCCTCGCTGAGGCGGGGGCCGGGGTGACGTCATGTTGCAAGAACCTCATTTAAATGCTATTTTGGACAAAAGTGGGTCAATATTCTTAACTACAGCATCTGCCAAGACAAATACGCAAAGGAGAGACCTATGACCGATCAGCCGACTATTCGAATTCTTTTAGTAGACGATGAAGAAACCCTGCTTGAATTCTTATCCAAGCGCCTTTTAAAACAGGGCTATACCGTAAAAGCAACCTTCTCCGGCGAAGAAGCCGTCAAGGTAGCGAAAGATGAACAGTTTGATGTGGCTGTTGTCGACTTGAAGATGCCCGGCATTGATGGGGTGGAGACCCAAAAGAGACTCAGACAGATGCAACCCTTCTTACAGTGCATCGTGTTGACCGGCCATGGCTCCATTGAAACAGCCCTGGAAAGCGGACAACAGGAAGCATTCCAGTATCTGCTCAAACCTGTGGATTATGATAATCTCATAATTTCCATCCAAAAGGCATACGACAAGAAAATGAAGCTGCAATACCAGGAATTTAAAGAGAAAGTGGCAGAGATATCCACCTCGGGCATGGGGGCCCACGGCATAAAAAAGGCTATCGGCGAACTGCATAAAATTTATGGAATCGAATAACTCTCTGCAGACCGAACTGAAAAGAGTCAAACAGGAACTTGCCGGCTACAGGATAGAGCTGCATCAAACCAGAGGCTACCTGCAGTGTATTCTGCAGAGCTCTGAAGATATAATCTTTGCTACGGAAGTCGACGGCATGTTGATATCTTTCAGCAAGGGCGGAGAAAAGGTGCTGGGTTATACCTGGGAGGAGTTAGCCGGCAGAGACATTAAGGACTTAGCCGAAAACCCTCTCTTATTTCAAGAATTCATAAGCTCTTCTCTGCAGGGTGGCGTTACAACGCACTTGGATCTCCCCTTCCGGCACAAGGAAGGGGGATCAATTTACTGTAATGTCACCCTGATAAATTTGACCAACAGGGAGGGTCAACGAGTCGGCACGGTTGGAGTCTGCCGCGATATCACCTTATGGAAAAAGTTGCAGGAAGATCTCGTCCGGATCGACAGACTGGCGGAAATAGGCAGGTTGGCGGCCGGCGTGGCCCATGAGATCAACAACCCCCTTGCCATTATCGGCGAGGCCTCGGGATGGGCTGGCGCGGTAATCGACGACGCCGAGGGCCTCACCCCTGAAGACCGGTCAGAACTGGAAAAGGCCGTAAAAGGGATCAGTGAACAGACCAAACGCTGCCGCAACATAACGCATCAACTATTAGACTTTGCCAGACGTTCCGCGCCGGAAAAAACCGAGTTTGACGTGCACACATTACTCAAGGAAAGCGTCGGTTTTTTAAAGTCTGAGGTAAAGCACACCTCTATTGAAATCGACTTTGATTTTATGCCCGGTCCCCTGCTGATGCATTCAGACCCCAGACTGCTGGAGCAGGTTTTTGTTAATTTTATTACCAACGCTATTCACGCCATTAATAAAGACGGGAAAAACAAGGGCCGTATTGAGATACAAACCCGCAGGACTGATTCGAAAGTGGAAATAAGTTTTACAGATAACGGCATCGGCATCCCGCCGGAAAATCAACAAAAGATCTTCGAGCTGTTTTATACGACCAAACCGCCGGGAAAAGGGACAGGCCTTGGTTTGCCGATTTGTCAGAATATTATCAAAAAGATAGGGGGAGAAATTTCTTTTCATAGTGAGGTGGGCGTCGGCACTTCTTTCACTATCAGCATTCCCCTTTCCTGACCATTCATTTTCTTCGTGCACCGCTCTTTCAAATAACATCCCGCTCATTCATTTCATCATACCCCCTCCCCCCAGATCTCTCATCCTCTGCTGTCTCACCTTCATATGCAGAATGTTCACGCCATAAAACGGCATAAAAATGCCGCCTAGCAACCTTTCCTGTTCTATCCGGCATGAATATGTCAAGCCATATAACGGTCAGAGTATTTTTTATCCTGCTGGAAAGACTGTAAAAGCAAATAGTTATATCGGGCGGAATACTCCCAACAATAAAATGGCACATCTATTGCTATATTTCCAGGAAACAAGACACCAAATCGAAATCACCAGCGCAAATGAAAAGCTGCACTTTTTGCGTGGACGGATTGAGGGAGGGCCTGATGAATACGAACGAAGAAAAGAATCTTCACCATGATCAGCCTGAGCCTGCCCAGACAACCCGGTCGCCCCTCTGTTTTTTCCCTTTGCTGATAACCTTCACCATGATGTTTGGGCTCTGGCTGCTTCTTTCCGGCAAATTTGATCCCTTTCATCTCAGCCTTGGCGTCATTTCCTGCGCCATTGTTGCTTTTCTGTCCTCTGACCTGTTGTTCCCCTCACCGATACTGAAAGGGAAGCTGACCGTTTTTCTACGATGGCTCTGCTATCTCCCCTGGCTGACAATAGAGGTCTTTAAGGCCAATTTACATGTAGCCTATCTCGTTTTCCATCCAAGGATGATGGATCTGATTGATCCAAGAATTATCAAATTTAAAAGCAAGCTGGATAGTGAATTAGGGCTGGTGACATTTGCCAATTCAATCACCCTCACACCAGGTACGATTACGGTCAATGTGTCAATAGACGGAGATTTTAAAGTTCACGCTATTGATAAAGCCTCCGGTGATCCATTGCCGGGCGAAATGGAAATAAAAATTGCCAAAGTCTTCAGGAAGGTCTGATGGATAATATCTTCTTATACTCAAGTCTTTACCTGGCTTTTTTAATGGTTCTTTCCTTATACCGCGCCGTAGTCGGGCCTACCGTCCTGGACCGCATGATCGGCGTTAATGCCATAGGAAGCAAGACCACGGTCATGCTGATACTGATCGGCCTTCTCTATCAAAGAGTGGACATGTTTGTCGACATATGCCTGGCCTATGCCATGCTGAATTTTATCGCTGTGCTGGCGGCATCCAGGTACTTCCATAAACGAAAAGGATTATCGGATGAAATATGACGCCGGAGAGGCATGCCCGACACTTTGTTAAAAGCGGCTTAGCCGCACTTCAACAATTATTCCTGCAATTTTATTCAGGTGCCTGATATGGATATTCTCGTATGCATACTGCTGTTTTCCGGGCTGTTCTTTTTAACGGCAGGAGCGATTGGAATCTTACGTTTTCCGGATTTTTACTCCCGGCTGCATCCGGCCGGCAAGCTCGACACCCTGGGCACCCTTCTGGCATTGCTGGGGCTTGCCCTCTTCAACCTTCATCATTTTTCTTTAGGCGCCCTGCTCACCAGTCTCAAAATCATGCTCATTATCATATTTGTTTTTGTAGCCAGTCCCACAGCCACCCATGCTATTGTTGACGCCGGCGTCAGGGCTGGTCTGGCTCCCTGGACCAAGGGAGAAAAAAGGAGGTAATTCATGTTCTGGCAGATAGATCTGGCCATCCTCACGCTGGTTGTCGTCACCGCTGTCGGATCGTTAATGGTCAAGGATTTGCTGGGCGCCGCCATCCTGTTCGGGGCTTACAGCTTTCTGATGTGCCTGCTCTGGTCCATCATGGGAGCGGTGGATGTTGCCTTTACCGAGGCTTCGGTGGGAGCGGGCGTTAGTTCCGTATTTTTTGTTGCCGCTGTTTTCCGTACGTCAAGGAGGACAAAAGATTGAAAATCATCGGGCTCATCATCACGATCATCACGGGAGCATTCCTGGTTTATGCCGCAGCCGATTTTCCGGCCTGGTCGGACCCGAATTCTCCTGCCAGCACATACCTTTCTCCCTACTTTATTGAAAACTCAATGAAGGATACGTCCGTACCCAATTTCGTTACTTCACTGCTGGCGGACTATCGTGGTTTTGACACCATGTTTGAGACGACGGTCATTTTTACAGCAGGCCTTGTCTGTTTCATCCTATTACGAATCTCCGGACGCAAAGAACCGGAGACCAGCCATTACCGGCATGTCCTCACCGGTGTCACCGTCACGCTTAAAGAAGGACGTAAGATACCCGCTTCTGAAGATTTTGAAAGAATCGACGATCTCTGGACGCCTCCTGATCTGATCATCAAAACGGGTTGCCGTTTGATGATCCCTTTTATTCAGCTTTTTGCTCTCTATGTCATTGCCCATGGACATTCCAGCCCCGGTGGAGGATTCCAGGGGGGCGTCATTTTAGGGGCCAGCATCATTTTGCTGGCGATATCGCATGACCTGCGCACCGCGCTTGAAAGAATGCGCGAAAAGGTGGTGGCTATTCTCTGCCCCGTGGGCGTTGCCATCTATGCAGGCACCGGCACCCTCTGCCTTTTATTAGGACTCAATTTCCTTGATTACAGTGCACTTGCCTCCGTGCTCCATGTGGACCCGATCGCTGCACGCTCCCATGGTATTCTCATGGTGGAAATCGGCGTCGGCATCGCGGTCATGACCACTATGATATGGATCTACAACAACATTTCATCAGCGGGAAAATACAACCAGGGACTATGAGATATGGCTGAACTGATACCGACTATTATCGCCAAGTATAATTACTGGATCTATATCACCTTAATGATGATCGGTCTTTATGCCATGATTGCCAAAAACAACCTGGTCAAAAAGATTGTGGGCATGAATATCTTCCAGACGGCCATCATTCTCTTTTACGTGTCCATAGGCGTTAAAAAAGGGGCCACCATTCCGATTTCAGCAGGTGGCCATGGGGCGGTCCATGAAGCGGTACATGCTGCGGATTACCTCAATCCGCTGCCGCATGTACTGATGCTGACCGCCATTGTTGTCGGGGTGGCTACCCTCGGAGTTGCCCTGGCTTTGGCCCTGAGAATTTATAGCCGGTACAACACCCTCGAGGAAGATGAAATCTTAGCGCAGATTAGAAAAAAATGAGCCAACAATATCCTGCCCTTCTCGTCATTGTTCCCTTGCTGTCCGCCTTTGCCATCAGCATTGCCGGCTGGGTGAATAAAAGGCTGTGTTTTCCGATTATCGTAACGGCACTGAGCGTCGCCGTCTATGCGTCAGTTGGTCTGCTGTTAACGGTGCTGGAAAAAGGCGTGGTCATTTATCACCTGGGCGGCTGGCCGCCACCGGTAGGCATCGCCTATTATGTTGATCATTTAAATGGGTTGGTGCTGGTGGTCGTTTCCCTCGTCGCCCTTTTGAATGTTATAGCGTGCAAAAAAAGTATTGAGCAGGAATTCCCGGATAAGGCGGCGCCGTTCTATACCTTATACCTTCTCATGGTGACCGGCCTCCTGGGTATTGTGGTCACCGGCGATGCCTTCAACCTTTATGTACTGCTTGAGATCGCGGCCTTGACGGGTTACGGCCTGCTTGCCATGGGAGAAGAACGCGCCCCGCTGTCAACCCTGAATTATCTCTATATGGGTACTATCGGCGCCTGTTTTTATCTGCTGGGGGTAGGCTATCTCTATATTGTCACCGGCTCCTTGAATATGGTGGATATTGCAAGGTTACTGCCCCCCCTCTATCAATCCAGGGCCGTGCTGGCCGCTTTTATTATCTGCATGGTCGGGGTCTGGCTCAAGATGGCCTTCTTCCCCCTGCACGCCTGGCTGCCCAACGCCTATACCCATGCCCCTTCGGCGGCCAGCAGTTTGATTGCCCCGTTGGTGACCAAGGTGATGGTCTATGTGATGATACGGCTCATCTTAACCATCTTTACCCCGGAATTTGCCTTTGCCACCCTGGCTTTGAACAACATCGTGGTCTGGCTGGCCGTCATCGCCATTGTCATGGGCGCCATCCTTGCCCTGGCGGAACGTAACCTGAAGAGAATGCTGACCTTTATCATTGTGGCGGAAGTTGGTTATATGGTGGGCGGCGCCTGGCTGGGCAACCGCGCCGGCATGACCGGGGCGATCCTCCATATTGCCAATGACGCCCTGATGACGCTGTGCGTCTTTCTGGTGGTCGGCAATATCGTCTATAAGGTCAAGGGATATGCCTTTGAGAACCTGCAGGGATTGTTCCGGAAAATGCCTTTCACCATGGGGGCCTTTGTTGTAGGGGCCATGTCCATTATCGGTGTTCCTCCCACCTGCGGTTTTTTCAGCAAGTGGTATCTGATCCTCGGTGCCCTACAGGCCGGCCATTACGGCTTTATGGCCGCCCTTATTTTCAGCAGCCTGGTCTCGGTGGTTCTGTTTTTCAGGATTTTTGAAATCTGCTATTACGAACCATTCAGCGATCATCATGGACATGATCATCCGCCGGAACCAATGGATGAGGCACCGCCTTTGATGGTGGTTCCCCTGTTGATTGTGGCCGTTATCCTGATCCTGGTCGGGCTTTACACGGGTGATATTGTTAATCATATTATTAAATTTGCCATTCCTGAAGGTCTGGTGTGATAATGGAAACGATCACTTCAATCAAACCCTTGCTGGCCGTTCTGGTTTCGCTGTTGGTTATCCCTATGCTGGTTTCGAGCAGAAATCCGAACGTCCGCGAGGGCTGGACCTTTGCAGCGGCCATCATCAAGCTTGCCATTGTCGCCTCCATGGTCCCGGCAATCCTTCAGGGGACTGAGATCGTCTATACCGTCGCCGAAGTCCTGCCGGGCGTTGCCATCAAATTCAAGGTTGACGCCTTCGGCATGCTCTTTGCCCTTGTCTCTTCCACCCTGTGGATTGTGACGACCATTTATTCCATCGGCTATATGCGCGGGTTGAACGAACACAGCCAGACCAGGTATTTCTGCTTCTTTGCCATCGCCCTTTCCGCCACCATTGGGGTGGCCTTTTCCGCCAATCTGCTGACCCTGTACCTTTTTTACGAGATGCTTTCTTTTGCCACCTATCCTCTGGTTGCGCATCACCAGGACCAGGAGGCCCGCAGCTCAGGTCGAAAATATCTGCTGTATATCGTGGGCGCCTCGATCGGGCTGGTTCTTCCCGCCATGCTGATATGCTACAATCTGACAGGCACCCTTGAGTTCTCCAAGCTAGGAATTTTTACCGGAACGGAACCTCATGCCACCATGCTCGTACTTCTGCTCATGCTGGTGCTCGGTTTTGCCAAGGCGGGGATCATGCCCTTTCATTCATGGCTTCCCGCAGCCATGGTGGCGCCCACACCGGTCAGCGCCCTGCTGCATGCGGTGGCTGTCGTCAAGGTCGGCGCTTTCAGCGTTCTTCGCGTTCTCACAGGCGTATTTGGCATTGACCTTTTGGCCAGCCTTAATCTCGGTACCGTCATCTGCTATATTGCCGCCTTTACCGTTATTACGGCTTCTCTTATCGCTCTTTCCCAGGACGGCCTGAAAAGGCGCCTTGCCTTTTCCACCATTGGCCAGCTTTCCTATATTGTCTTGGGTGTGGCGCTCCTTTCCCCCAAGGGGGTAATCGGCGGCATGACCCATATTGCCATGCATGCCTTCGGCAAGATCACCCTGTTTTTTTGTGCCGGTGCGATTTTTGTCGCCACGGGCAAAAAGAACATCAGCGAGATGGTTGGCATCGGCAGAAGAATGCCGGTTACCATGGTCGCTTTCTTTATTGGTTCTCTGAGCGTAATCGGCCTGCCTCCCACCGGTGGTTTTTTCAGCAAATGGTATCTGGTCCAGGGAACTCTCCAGGCTGATCAGTGGCCTATGCTGGTTGTGCTTCTATCAAGTTCACTCTTAAACGCCGCCTATTTTTTCCCTATTGTGTATAAGGCCTTTTTCTGCACGCCGGAAGAGGCCATGTTTGAAGACAGAATAGAAGAGGCCCCGTTATGGTGCGTGGTCCCTCTGGTGATTACCGCCGCAGGCTCCATCGCGCTGTTCTTTTATCCTACGCTCTTTCTCAAACTGGCGGAACTGGCGACGAGGTAACTGATGAATGCAACTGAAGAATTAAACATCAGGAGCGGGCAATGAAACAAAAAAAAGAATTCGATTATTTTGACCGGCCTGAAACCATAAAAAAGCTGTGGATCCTTCTTTACGTTGTCTGCGTGCTGACAACAGTTCCTGACTTTTTTACCGAGCGGCATGCCTACTTTGGGATTGACGGTTATTTTGGCTTCTTTGCACTGCTTGGATTTATTTCATGTGCGGTTCTGATACTCTTTTCCAAGTTAATCGCACTGGTGCTGAAAACAAAGGAGGATTACTATGATAGGTGATTTTCCGCCTGCAGCGCTCCTGATACTTGGCGCCCTCCTGGTGCCTTTCTTCAAGGGGAATGCCCGTAACTGGTATGTAATCATCCTGCCAGCGCTTGCCTTTTATTTGATTTCCCAGCTGCAGCCCGGATCTTCCTGGCAAATACATTTTTTCGGCTTTGACCTTACCTTTTTAAGAGTGGACAAGCTCAGCAAGGTCTTTGGCTATATCTTTACTCTCAACGCGTTTGCAGCCTTCATTTATTCCTTTTATCTGAAAGACAGCACCCAGCATATGGCCGCCCTTTTCTATATAGGAAGCGCCCTGGGCGTGGTATTTGCCGGTGACATGGTTTCCCTTTATTTCTTCTGGGAAGTTATGGCGGTGGCCTCTACCTTTCTGATTCTGGCACGAAAGACCGAAAAGGCCCAGGGATCCGCCATGCGTTACATCCTGGTGCATATTTTTGGCGGGCTTTGCCTGCTGGCCGGTCTGGTAATCTATATCAACCAGACCGGATCGATTGCCTTTGATGCCATGACCGATCGGAACCTGGGGACCTATCTTATCCTCATCGGCATTCTGGTCAATGCCGCCGCCCCTCCCATGCACGCCTGGCTCCCTGACTCCTACCCCGAGGCTACCGTAACCGGGGGAGTCATTCTCAGCGCTTATACCACCAAGACGGCGGTTTATACCTTGATCAGGGGTTTCCCCGGCTGGGAGATACTTATAGTGGTGGGATGCATTATGACCATCTACGGTATCATTTATGCGCTTCTGGAAAACGACATGCGCCGCATCCTCGCTTACAGCATTATCAATCAGGTTGGCTTCATGGTCACCGGAGTAGGGATCGGCACCATGATGTCTTTAAACGGCGCCGCGGCTCATGCCTTTTGTCATATTATCTATAAGGCGCTTCTCTGGATGTCCGCCGGTTCAGTGCTGTATATGACGGGAAAAAGCAAGTGCACCGATCTTGGCGGCCTTTACAAAACCATGCCATGGACCCTGATTTTCGGCACAATCGGGGCCCTTGCCATTTCCTCGGTGCCTGCGACAAGCGGATTTACCAGCAAATCCCTTATCATAGACGGAGCCAGTCATGAACACCTGTTCTGGGTATGGCTTATTTTGGAAATTGCCTCGGCCGGCGTTTTCCTCCATGCCGGAATCAAATTCCCTTACTTTGTCTTTTTTGCCAAGGATAAGGGGTTGCGACCGGGGGAAACCAATAAGTCCATGCTTATCGCCATGGGTTTCTTGGCCTTTCTGTGTATTTTTCTCGGTCTTTACCCGAAACCGCTTTACGATATCTTGCCCTATGAAGTCCATTACCAGGCATATACTATCAATCATGTGGTGGCCCAGTTGCAACTGCTTTCCCTCTCGGCCCTGGTCTTTTTCCTGTTTCTTAAGCTGCTGAAAAGGACAGAGACTATTTCCATTGATACCGATTGGTTTTATCGCAAAGGGGGACGCCTCTTTTATTATCTCATGGACAAATCCTTGAATGGCGTTAACAGGTTCGCAAATAGAGTCTTTGCCGAAGGACTGGCCGGGTTTGCCGGGCGTATGTCCCGACGCGGCCCGGAAATTTTCACCCTGGGGATCCTGATTCCTCTCTGGAGCGTCTCCGGTTTGAAAGGTGAAAAACTGCAGGGCAGGATCGAAACGACTCGTGCGGCTTTGCAAACAGGAACTGCACCGGTGGGAATCGGGGCCGCTCTGGCCACTATCTTTCTGGTAATCATTTTCCTTTTAACGTAAGATAAGTTTTAATTCCAGTTGAGCAGGCAGGCATGAAGAGGAGATATTTATGGTTTCCGTAGAAGACCTGAAAAAAATCATACTGTTTGAGAATCTGACGGACAAGATGCTTGAACAATTGCTTCCCATAGTTCAGGTACAGTCATTTGAGGGAAGGCAGATCATTTTCGAAACGGGCAGCCCGGCCTCGCATTTTTACTCACTGAGAAGAGGCAAGGTGTTGGTGGAGGCTGAACTCGCCTCTCTGATTATCATCTCCCTGGGCGCTATCAAACCGGGGTATTCATTCGGCTGGGCGGCCCTCCGCAAGGAAGTCACCCACACCTCTATGGCTGTTTGCGCCGAACCCAGTGAAGTCTTTATCATGCCTAAAGACGAACTCTTCAACCTTTTTGAAAGAGATCATACCATGGGATTCTTCGTTATGCGGAAGGCGGCCGATATTCTGGAGAATCGCCTTGAACGCCGTACGACTCAGTTTCTCAAGGTCATCACGAAACATCCCGATATTGCCGAACTTCTGGGTCTGTAATAAAAGGAGCCAGGAGACAGAATTCAGAAGAATTGATTTTATCACGTTTTATTCTGACTCCTAGCTTCTGGCTCCTGAATTCTCCGTTCAACATGTTACCACAACTCAGCAAGTTGATTGTCATCCTACGGGCAACAAAACCGAAACGACAGTCCCTTGACCGGCTGTTGACTCCAGGAGAATCTCCCCACCATGTTCATGAACGACTTTTTGAGTAACGAGCAGGCCGAGTCCTATACCTCGTCCTGCTTTGGTAGTGAAAAATCTCTGGAAGAGCTGCCCCTTAACCTCATCAGTCATGCCGCATCCATTATCCGTGACTGTGATGTGGATGGTTTTGACCTGATCGGCGCCGGTCCTGATCCTGGTCTTAACAAGGACCTCCCACTTCTTGGAAATATCGGCATCATAAATGCAGGCATCAACAGCATTTGCAATCAGATTCACCAATACCCGCTGCATGCCGTCATACTCAATATCAGCCTCCTTCAGGTCAGGATCCAGGTCCATCCTCAACGTAACCTTATGAATTCCAGCCTCTTCTTTAAAAATTCTCATTACTTCCCGGACAACTTCATTGAGTCTGCAAGGACCGCGTTGCGGCGCCGTCTGTTTCGCATACCTTAACAAATCAAGGACAAGATCCGAGACCCGCTCCATGTTGCGTTGAAACATGGCCCAGCCCTCCTCCACCATAGCGGGTTTCTCTTTAACCATGCCCGTGTGGAACATATACATGCCGCCGCCGAGTCCGGTCATGATATTCTTGATACAATGCGCCAATCCCGCCACTGTCTCTCCCATGCTGGCCAGGCGCTCGGTTTGTACCAGCTGTTCCTGGGCCTGCCTGAGACTGAGCTTACACTCCTCCACCTTTTTCTCTAAATTATCGGTATAATCCTTTAACTGCTCACACATGGCCAACTTTTTCTCAGCCCTTTCAATTGAAACCATTAAAACTTCATCCCGCACCGGTTTCGTGACGAAATCCGATGCCCCATGCTGGAGGGCGGCTATGGCGGTATCCATATCTCCGTGGCCGGTGATGACAATGACTTCCACCTCTTTGTTCAAGGTCTTGATCCGCTTAAGCACCTCAATACCGTCAATGCCCGGCATCTTAATGTCGGTCAGAACGAGTAGAGGACATTGTTCCTTGAAAATCTCCAGGGCCTTTTCACCGTTTTCAGCCGTCAACACATCATATCCTTCGCTGGACAAAGAGAGTTCCAACATGTCCAGGATAGGCCGCTCATCATCAATGACCAGTATCTTCGTCATTCAGCAACACCACCTTCTTGATAGGCCGGAAAGCGGACCGTAAATGTAGTGCCCTCTCCCAAGACTGATTCCACGCTGATATCGCCCTGAAAATCTTTCACCAGATTATAGGTGATCGAAAGCCCCAGACCGGTTCCCTTGCCCACTTCTTTTGTCGTAAAAAACGGTTCGAATATTTTTTTTTGGATTTGTTTTGATATACCCGTACCGGTATCCGAGACCAGGGCCACCACCATACCATCCTTTTCGTGTGTGGAAATTGTGAGTTTTTTAATTTCATTTGATTCCTTGGCATCCAAAGCATCTCTGGCATTGGTGACCAGATTCAGGAAAATCTGCTCCAGCCGGTTCTTGTCGCTCATGATCTTGGGCAGATCTTTACCCAGCTTGAGAATCACATCGATGTTTCGCAATTTGAGTTGCTGGCCCATAATCGTAAAGACATCTTCTATGGGTTTATTCAAATCAACCGGGTAGACCCTGAAATCACTTCTCCTGCCAAACTCCCGCAAGTGGTTGATAATAGTGACAGCGCGATCCACCTGTTCGTTTATGTTGCGGGTCACTGTCAAGAGTTGATCCTCGGAGACATGCTTTCCCCGCCTGATCATTTTAACAAGAAAATCACTTCCTACCTGGATAACGTTCAGAGGCTGATTAAGCTCATGGGCGATACCGGTTGCCATCTCACCAAGGGTAGCCATTTTACCGGCCTGAATCAACTGGGCATCCCGTTCAAGACCGCGGGTAATATCCACGGTTCTGATAATGAGGCACAGACCGAGGCTTTCATGATGCAGCTTCCGAAACTTGCCGACCCGGGCATGTAAATCAACAAAAAAATGACCGCCGTCTTTTTTGCGGGCCCACAGCTTGTGCATAAAGCCATATTCGTCATTTGCGGTAAGTTTGCGAAGCTCTTCAATGATGCGCTGGTTGTCATCATTATTGAAGAGATCAATAAAGGACGTTCCCAGCAATTCCTTACGGGAAAATTGATATTTTTCCATGGCCTGCTTGTTTAAATCCAGGATTCTGGCCGTTTTCATCTCAACCATGAACAGCGGATTAGGGTCATAATTAAACAAGACCCGATACTTTTGTTCAGACGCCTTTAATTGCTCGACAGCCCTCTTCCTCTCATATATTTCAAGCTGCAGCTGCTCTATCGCCATCATCAGTTCGGCTGTGCGCTCCCCGACTCGCTGCTCCAGACCGTCACGAGCCTCCAGCAGCTCCTGTTCCACTATTTTTCGGGAGGTAATATCATGTAAAATGTGGACACTGCCCTTTGGCGTGCCGTTGCGGTTTGAGTAGATAGCCGCGCTGATGCTGACGTCCAGAATTTTGCCTTCTTTGGTATGCCGCCGGCTTTCTATAGCCGAGAAGCTTTTTCCCGACCGCACCTTATCGATCATCATTCTGGTTTCCGGCCAATTATTCTCCGGGACATAATCCAGTTTCTGTCCCAGCCGCTCCTCAGGCGTCCAGCCGAACACCTGGGTGAAGGCCGGATTAATATAAGTGCATTTGCCCTCCATATCATAAACTACAACAGGGTCAGGACATGCATCCAGCATCGTGCGATAGCGCTCTTCACTCTCCTGCAGTGCATCCTCTGCCTGCCGGTGTCTTATGACTCGCCCCAGTCGCTTGGCAATCGCATTAACGAGATCTCTCTCTTCCTTCAGAAAAGGGCCCTTGTAATCCACCGGTTTATCTTGAAGATAACAGACTTCCACCAGGCCCACACGTTCGCCGTGGATGACAATGTTACTACTGAGATTCCATTCCGTTTTTTTATAATTTTCAGTCAGATATTCCTGATTCTGATAGGTAATGCGAGCGCAGGCAATTTCCTGATACTGAAAGGCGGGGGGAATGAGATCTACCACCCCCTGGAAAATTTCTTCAAATGATGTGTCAAGTCTTTCAATAAGATCAGAGACACCGAAAAGACAGTGTAATTCTTTGACTCTTTCGTTAAGATCCTGCGTCTTCTTCCGGAGCGCATTCCCTCTGAGTTCCAACTCGGCAAGCATTTCTTCTTCAATCTTGAAGACATCCCAGAAAAGCCTGGCCGCCATATGGTCCATCAAGCGGATATGGCTTGGCTTGGTGCGGGAGATCTCCTCGGCGATCTCATCACTGCCCGTCAGCTCAATGATCATATTGAGAACTTTTAACTTATAGAGATCCCGGTAATTCGTAGTCGTATAAATCCGGTGTTCCTGGGCGTAACGGTACCCTGCCGCTTCCGGATTGGTATCCGACACCGCTATGAGATTCATATGAAGCTGATCAAGCTTTTCAGCAAAGATCATATCCATAAGCGCCTTACATCCAGGACCGCCGCCGACAATTGCCACATTAATTGTTTTATGCCGATTCATCATTTGCTTATCAGTAATTGCTTAGGAGCCGTTACGAAATAACACGGCCATGGTATTTTTTTACAACGGCTTACGACTTTTGCATATACCGTTTGAACCTCACGGAAAAGGTCGTTCCCTGCCCGGCCTCCGACTCAAACGAAATCTCGCCGCCCTGTTCATGCACTATCTTCTGGGTGATGAGAAGACCGAGCCC